>Ga0172380_10002724_pt1 | contig 26341 bp, 18 predicted proteins | sample Leawe162metaG_FD_119747 | JGI IMG/M metagenome (GOLD analysis project Ga0172380, IMG submission 119747) | Leachate microbial communities from a municipal landfill in Southern Ontario, Canada - Leachate well 162 metaG | ecosystem: Engineered > Solid waste > Landfill > Unclassified | place...
ACGGTGAACTTAGTATTTAATATGTTATTTATATTATTTTTTATATTTGTTTTAAGTAAGTCAAGATCAGTAGGATCTTCTACTAGAGTACCTCCCGGAAAACATCCCTGAGAAGATATAGCCCAATTATATACCCAGTCATCTAAATAACTATTAGTTATTAATGGATTATATATTGTATGAGTATCCTGCCACCCAACTAGTTCGGATGTTTCATTAGCAAAACTATTAAAGGTAGCTATTAGTTGCCCTCCTATAAATTCTATTTTACTAAGTCTATGGGTTGATAGACTTATACCTTGAGGGGTTTCTGCTTCTTTTAAAATATACATAGATTCTCCTTAATCATGCCAACGTCCATAAACGCAATGTAAAAACTCATGCCCAATCAACTCAGGTTTATACCTATATTTAGGGTTGAGCATGTGAATTTCACAAGTCTTGCCTTTAATTATACTAAAAGCATTAATACGATCATCTAATGAGGTGGGGGCGTCTAACTTAATAGCCTCTTCCTCTAAAGCTGCTTGATCCCTGTGTACTATAACTTTTATAGCAACTTCAGTATGGGTAAACTCTGCTTTTTTAAATGTATAACCATCAGAAGCCCCTATACTGATAAAAGCCGCTAATATTAATAATAATTTTTTCATTTTTTAATATCCTGTTACATCTATAATGGCTACTTGATTCATATAACTTGAAACCGGGGGAGCTAAGTGATAAGAAGGTACTGGTTGATCTAATATGTGTCTTACATATATAGAAGATCCCGAATTCTCAACTCCATAATATTTAAGAGTATTACCCACCCTAGGTGGAAATCTATTATTTTGTAAAAATAAGGCTGCATAAACTCTAGAAGAGTCTACAGATAGACTAATACCTATATTTTCCGGTCTTACATCTAGTATACCAACAACACGAATTGTATTTTGATTACTTGTATAAATAAGATTATCTGATTCATTGTACATAACTAAACCTATCCCAGTAGACGTGATTGCTTTATTGAAGATATAACCACTTAATGCAGGATCTGAGGTCCCACTACATATAAAAGGAAAATAATAATCATCGGAAAAACCTATAGGTGTAGGAATACTAGACCAACCTACGGCGCGACCAGTTGAAGGGAAACTAATAGCTACAAATTCTCCCGCTTCTTTATGTATACTAGAAGCTGGAAACCCTGAAACACCTAAATAATCTCCTATAACTACACTGGCTGTAGAACTTCCAGAACCTGTATATTGAGTTGTTCGCCCATTGGTACCACTTATATAGCGTGGAGCTTTATCTACTAACATAGCGGAAAAGTTAGATTCATCGAGTTGCTTTATACCGCTGTTGGTAAATGTTTGAAAACCTATAGCCATTTAATAATACCCATATCTGAATGTTGTAGGATAAAAAACTTCTCCATATCTAGTATAAGGTATTGACCACGAAATATTTGGATAAGAATAACTGAAATTAATTGGATAATATATGGGTATAGGGTCTAAAGTTGTACTGTCAATATCTCCAGGAGGCCAATCAAGTATAATTATAAACTGTCCACCACTATTACCTATAGAGGGTACTGATATACTACCTGACAGCTCTGATGTAGTATGAGACCCTAGAATAGTTATTACTCTATCATTAGAATCCATAACTAGTTGGCCGGAAGCATTAAATATTTGTAGCCCCTCACTCATAGTGCTAAGTTTCCTAATTTAACTCGTAATACATTACTACTATCATATACTTTTAACACGTTATCTCTAATCTCCATTCTTGCTCCTGTTACTGCTGTTCTTAAGGTTCCTATTGTCGCTGTAATAGCGCTGAGCTGAGTTACAGCCATTTGACTTGCACTAACTTGGTCATACGCCGCTATATTACCTAGTAGCTGAACCCAGCTAGACCCATTCCAACGTCTCCATATTCTGGGTGAGCTCGCCGTAACCCAGGTATCTCCTACAACTTGCCCTGTAGGAGTAGTATCCTGTTGGAATACTACTGCATCTCTACCAGCAGGCCCGGTTGCGCCATCAGCGCCATCTTGAGCCATTACTGAAGGTGTTGACCATTCTGTAGCTGCTATTGTATCTGTACCAGATATTGAAACAGCAGTAGCTGTTATCATCCAGCGATACTCACCTCCGGTAGTTGGCATAGCCTGAGTCCAACTATTATTTTGTCCCGTTAATACGCCTGTACTAAAAGTATAAGTGCAGGTAGCACTTGGTTTAGTCGGGGTAGTTGTACTAGTAGTTCTTCTATAAAGAACCACGGAAGCATTGTTAAGTCCATTAGCTCCATCATCTCCATCGGCACCGGCAGCACCTGCACTAGAGAAACTGTCAATAGTGCATGCTTCACCAGTAGTATTAAAAGAGGAGTCTATAAATAAAACCTCATTGGAGGCATTTGGTGTATGGCTATGTATAACTGTACCATTTTGATAATATCTAACTAAAGTACCATCACTATGAACAGCTAGTTTATCCCCTGCTATATATGGCCCTAAAAGGCCAGAAGTAGTTATGCCATTTCTATATACTCTAAGCTGTCCTCCACCTTCACAATAAAGAGCATAATCTATAGATGTATAATTATTATCTGCGGTAGGGTCTATGCCAAGACCTACCATAAATGCTTTAGTATTACTTAGCGGTGTAAATCCTACATAAGCACCTCCGGTAAAACTTTCACTAGAATATACAGCTTCATTCCAGCCCGCAGATCCTGTTTTTATAACTTTAGTTCCAGATATAGTAATACCGCTGGATCCTACAAGCCCAAAGTTAGGTGGGCCTTTATATTGAGACCAAGTATAGTCAATTGGATTTGTACTTTCAGTAGCACTAGTTTTATTAGTAGCAATACCAATAAAAGTTCTATTTCCGGGAGATCCTACAGAAAAATTAAGAGTGCCGTCCGGACTATCTGCATAAGCGATCCAAGTATATAAGGAGGATCCAGCAGCGCCTGGGGCACCATCATCTCCATCTTGGGTTAGTTTCACTGATGAAGACCATTCCCCAGCAGCAATAGTATCTGTTGTACCCCCTATAGAAGTGGCCGTAGCGCCTATAACCCAAAGAGGGTTACCATCTGTTGCTGGAACACTTTGAGTCCATCCGTTATTTAATCCAGATAGGCTAAATGTACCAAAATTATAAGTAGCTGTAGCACTCGGATTAGTTGGTGTAGTAGCCGAGCGTTTATAAGCAAGTACGCTTACTACTATAGTACCATCTCCACCCGCTCTAGCCCTTACTCTCCAATAGGAGTTTTCTGTAGTAGGTAGAGAAGGAGGACTATTACCTCCAGAACTCACATGATCTTGTAAACACCCATATGTAGATCCTTCATAGTAAACTTCATCTCCAATATAGTATTGAACCGTAGCAGAAGACCAATTACCTCTATCGAAGTTTCTAGTGTAATTAGCTACTGTGGAAGAATTAACTCCTGCAATAGTACCCACGATATTACCAGCATAGTTAGCTACAGATTCTGGCCTATAAGGGTCCTCTTCAGTTAATGTAGGTCTAGCCCAAGCAGAATATAATACTCCGCTGGCATTAATATCTAGATCAACTATTCTATACGCTCGCACACCTACATAATAATATAGATTAGGGCTCACACCTAAAATTAGGGTACTTCTCTTCGCGGCATTAACAAAAAATCTGGTTTCAGGACCAGAACCTATAGTATATGCCGCCGGGCTAGTACTAGAATAAACGAAAAGCTCAAATCCATCTATATCAGACTCAGTACCTGACCATAACCATTCAAAGCTTATATCTACAGAGCCATTATCATTAAGTATGTGATCTATAGAGGTTGTATCTGTTAAAATAGTAGGAGCCACTACAGTTGTAGCTATTCTATCATTTCTATTATTAAAGTTCTGAGCAACTAGGTCAAGATCTCCTACTTGACTAGGGGTTATAATAGGTATGGCACTACCCTTGACCCCTAATCCGTTGGGAAAAAATGAAGAATAATATGTTTTTTTTGCCATTAGTTAATCCTTTATTACTCTATGTCTTGCCCAGTAGTAATTAATAATTTGACCTGTAGCACTATCCAATGGATCCTTATATGAGTTTGTAGGTATGGGGAGGGTAGCTATTAGTACCCCCGTAAATATTATAGCACCAAAATCAGGTGTATCAGCTACAACTATGTCGGAACCTCCTATAACTTGTGTTAATTTTAAACTATTATTTGATACTACCTCACTTACATAATAAGTATTTTCTGCCGTAATACCTCCAACAGTAGTTTTAGCTATCACAGGTGCTCCCTCATATAAATTATGAGCTGTATTAGTAGTAAATATACTATTAGTAACAGATACTAAAGTTAAAAGTAAATTAGGGCTGCTAGAGCTATAAAGCTCTGTATACATGTTGGGGCTTAAAGTGGAAACACTATTCTCCCAAGAGAGAACAACATTACTATAACCTTCTATATTATCCTCACTAGTAGCTGTTAGATTGTAGGGAGCATCTAAACTTGGCAAAGGCGTAGCATAAGAACCTGGTCCTTGATTGGCAGATTTCTTTAACTTATTAAGTGAATAGAAACTATCGTCATACTCCTCGGCTACCACATCTACTAATGTATCACTTTGTAGATTCATAGAAACTACTCTGAACTTCTTCCCAGCCCAACCATATCTAGGGTAATCTACGGCAATTACAGTGCCTGTTAGTAATAATACTCCTTTGGGAACCATAGTAAACGTAATATTAAGGCCAAATCTAGATTTAGTTAATAATCTATCAGCGAGTTGCCTAGTATTATTATAATTAGTTATACCAGGTACAGAGAGATTTCCCTTCTTAGGAACGTTTCTATCTATCTTCAAGTAAGTAGAGTTAAAGAAACTAATATTTCTAGCTTCGTACTTATTACCGGGATCAGCAAAAGAAGCTGTCAGTGAGTTATAAGCACTTCTAGTACCTTCGTCTGTGAGACGTATTTTACCAATAATATCATCTTTCGTAATATATCTTACATCATCTTCAGTTTCAGGACCCGCATCTTTATCTTCTACATCTAAATAATAAAGTCCAGAGCTATAACGGATTATACCCCCAAAATGCTCTAGCATGCTATTAACATTTTCTAGCACAGGTTGGGCCGTATCTATTACTAGATTTCCCTGATGTGTGGTTACCTCTCTCTGTTCGTGGTTATCCCAACCTAAAAGTCTATGATAATTAACTTCATCACAGTCATACAAAGAATATCCAGGTACTTTTACACCATCTCTTAATGCTTGTACTGGGTTGCCTTTAAATATATCTAGATGTAAAGTAGCACCCCCATCTATTGATACTAAATCAATTGATCCGACTGCAGTGAGTCCAGAGACAGTACCTGTGGTGTGCGTAGGTTCTGTAGTATAAACCCCTGGAGCAGTTACTAAATATACTTCATTATTATTACCAGTATATAAATAATCGCCAGTTTGAAAAGCTTTCCAACTATTCCACTTATTAGTTAGCTTACCTATAACATCAGTAAAAGTAACATATTTATCTGTTACATCATTTACAACACCTTCAAATACTATACGGCTACCGTTAGTATATCTATATGTTTTATCTACTGTAGTTATAGATAGGGAGGTATTAGTTGTTAAAACTGTTACATCAGATCTAATATCAGCCTTTCTAGCAGATTCTAGCCATGAGGGTAAGTGTACTAATTCTCCCGGTTTTAGAGATAAACCATATAAATCAGAACCTATATAATCCATTAACTGTAGTGGCAAATTAATAGTACTTCTACCATCTGGATGCTTTGGTTTAATAACTATATTATCACCAGCTGTGGGATAATAATCAATATCCCAAATACCATCAATTACAGCTATTTTCGAAGTTCCATTGTATGCAATTATTTCTTTCTGCTGAACTACTTTTTTCTTAAGAGCATCTATTCTTGATATTTCAATTATATAGCCTTTATAGAAGTCATTCACAGAAGATGCACTAGAGTTAAGCTTAATAATGTCTCTAAAATATAGCTTAGCTGAGTCTGAAACTGCTTGAGCTACAGCACTAGCATAGGTGCTATTATTTAGCTTAGAAGTATAACTTGTTGTTCCTACTGCGGTACCCTTAATTAAATCCAGACTGCTCAAAGTTTCATCGTAGATCCAATCAGATCCAGAGCTAGAAACTATAGATACAGTAGGTATATTCCCATCTAAAGGATTACCAATAAGACCAGATAGGGCCGAATTGGTAGTATAATTAAATCTTATACTACTACCCGACACACTAGTTGAAGTTATAGTAGCACTTAAGCTTGTAGCTAGACTAAATGCAATCTCCTGATGATTATATGTTATCATGGTCCAAGTATTTGCACCTTTTTTCATATAAAATTTAGTTACTGTAGGAACATCATTACTATAGTTAAGATCTGGTCGTCTATTGAATCTAAATTTTACCTCCTCAGCCCCCAAATAATTAGTAGTAGTCCATTTATCTATAAGTCTAATACCTGCATCTATAAGATTATCACTAGAGTCATACAGATCTACTATATCTCCTAGCAGAAAGTTGTCGGGGTCCTCGCTGGTAGCTTTATCATAGTGTCTATAACTATAATCATAATTATAGCAATTTACAATTTTACCTCGTACAATAAACTCTAAACTAGGAAGAGTTGTTTCACCTTCTTTCAGTACAACTTTAGTTACTACATAAGCGGTATCTATAAGTCTATGATCTGGCCCAAAATACTCTGAATAAGGACTATCTGGAGTCCAGTATTCGTTCTGAATTTTAAAGTTATTAGCTTCAGATATTTCTACTAGATTAGAGGGAGCTTTTTGAGTTGGTGTACCTGTATATACGTCAATAATGATTTCTTGGGGATCAGTTAGCTTAAAGCTCTGCCCCCCAACAATACCAGCACCCACTACACTTTCTTCTACTGTAGGTTCTACATAATTATAATAAGCCTGCAAATTAAATTGTTCATATAGATACTTAAGATAGCCTTCTCTAGCTGTAAAATCTGTAGGAATTGGTGAAGGGAGTATATTATCTTCTGTACTATAAGCTCCGCCGAGTACATCGCCCCTATCAGACCTACCTAAACATAAGTACTCAACTGTATTATCGGGATTTTGTTCGTGCCTAGAGTCATAATCTGCCTTATTATTACAAATCATACTATTACCTTCTATATAAAAATCATATATAGAAGATATTTCCCCCTCGCTAATTACATATATAACATATACTTCCGCACTATTATCATTTTTAGTATCAGCAAATACAGGAATACCTTCCACGGAGCGAACCCCATAGACAATAGGTATAGTTTTAGCTTGAAGTTGTAAATCAAGGTCTGTGAATCTATCTTCAGCTACATAATACTTCTTAACTTTAACCTTAGAACCAATGCCTAGAAAACCTTTTTTTACTTTAATATCTTGCTTCTCAACTTGTACGCTATATTTTGCTAATATATTAATAGCTGTATCAGAGTGAGAAAAGCCTCTGTCGTAGGCATATTCAGGTTTAAGAGCTGAACTAGGTTGTGGGTTTGAGTTTTGATCTAAAGCTCGGTGAAACTCATCTGAGGTTATTCTGCCTCTTACTTGACTAAAATCTCCCCAATGATTAGTAAGACCCCAAGTAACTTCGATTCCTTTTTCATCATCATCAAAGTTAACATTAGATATTATACCTTTAAAAAGTAGAAAAGGACTACCCACTACCTGACCGTCTACAAAGTACCCTCTGTAGATATATACTTCTCTATTAATAAAAGAGTTATAATCAGGACTAGTTTTATCTAGTAGAATAGACTTTATTTCTTCTGAACTTAAATACACATTTACAGACCTTGTGCCTGTAGTAAGTGTATCGTCTATTTTTACTAGACGTACAACATTATTAACTCTAAAAGATTCTATATTAAAATATCCTTCAGAGTTAAAATCTATCTTATCACCCTCACGAAAGCCTTCGTAAACAAGGTCTACACCTGAGGGGAAAGTAACATCCCAAGTACTAGCGTTTACAGAAGCAACAGTAACTACTGCATTTTGTACTTGCGCGCCTATAGCGCTGCCATCTAGTTTAATACTAGTGTTAGAAGGTTTGGCTTCTGATGCTTCATATACAGTACCCACAGAAAGAACTTTATTCGCTATATAGGTCTGAGGTCCGTTAGAAGCACCATAAACATCCGTAGATCCATCATCAAAAATTACATCTCTGCTAGCATCAGTAAGATAAGTATATCTTTCTTTAGAGGTAGATATAGTACCATTAATATCTGGTCTACTAGGTCTTTCAAATTTGATTAAATGAGCATAACTAAAAGGTGTATTATTAACTAATAATTCTTTTAGGGCTGCATCTACGGGTCTTTCGATTAACATTATGGTTGAATTTCCTCTAAGTCTAACGAATAAGAATATAAGCCTTCTGTGCTTAACTCGTACTCTCTTAAATTTCCTCTAGTAATTACTCTGAATTTAGGACTTATCCATACAATGTCGGAGTTATCACTACTTGTTTTCTGCAAGGGTGGGCTTATATGAACCCTTATCTGGCTAGTAGATGGTTGGGTTGTGCCTACTTTATATAACGCATTAGTCTCTACCCATGTTACTTTATAAGCCTTAAGATGATTAATATTAGCAGGATCACTTATATTAAGAATATCTCCTGATTTTGGAGTACCTTGTATAACGGCGGGAGCATCTATCAAAATGCTAGAAGCCCCAGCTAAGTGTGAGCCTACTAATCTTGTTGCATTTGAATTAACAAAAGTATTAAATGTATCATCTCGCGGTCTACTATATTGAGGTAATACTACAAAAAAGGGATCCCTGCGAGAATTTCTAGCGGCTAAAAAAGCTTCTACTGGTTCAAATTCTTCTCTTAACATGGGGTTATATTTTATACTAAAACTAAAATGCTGCGATCCTTGATCTCTATGTATACCTCGACCACTGATAGTTCTTGATACTTCTACATCTTCATTACTTTGAAAATTAACAGATGCAAAACCGGGACCCGGTAATCCAGAGGATAAGTCTAGATTACCGGCTGTCCCTATTTTAAATACTGGGTCAGGTAATATATTAGAAAAACTTGTAAAAGTGGCCATTATAATTTACTCACGCTAGGTCTAGTATAAGCATTTACATCCACATTCTCTAGAAAGCTTTGTCCGCTAGAGTTAGCTGCTTCTCTTATCATACTTATAATATTTCCTCTTTGTTCATCTAATACCTGTACCATGCCTCTTGAGTCGATTGCATGGATATTAATATTGGCTTCTATTGGAACCTGTGAGCCTCTATTATTATCATTGACAGGAGATACTGTAATAGGTACATCAGGAGTAAGAACCTCAGGTCCTTTTTCTCCTACTAAGAAACCTGCATTACCATAACCGCGTCCAAGCTCACCACCATAGGCTGAGCCTATAACTTTAAAGTTGGATGACGTAGTTCCAGTACCTTTAGCTCCTCTAAGATAACCTATTTCACCTCCTGCATTTGTATTTTGCTTTGCAAGATCTACGTTACTACCTATCTTACCTATTGAAAGGGTTGAGGGGGTAGTAACTGTAGCAGTATTAGCCGCCGTAGATTGATAGGAAGTTCCTGCAATAATAGCAAGCTGTGCTGCACCCATTGCACCAATAGCAACAGCTAAAGGTATACCTATAGGGCCATAAGAAAGAGCTGTAGCAATACCTGTAGCAGTACTAATAATGGCCTGAGCCATCATTATCTTTTTATTGGTGTTGAAAGCTTTACGCTGTATAGCGTCTTTCTTCTTCTCAAGAGCTGCTATTTTAGCTACACTCTGAGCACTTTTACCATCACGTTTTTCTTCAGCAGCAATTTCTTGCTCTATATTATTAACTTTAGCTCTAGCGTTAGCATCAAGTACACTACTAATAGTACCTAAAGCGCTACTTGCTGCTGAAGCTATAGATACAAATTTCTCCGTACTAGAGGCTGAGGCACTGCCTAAGGTATCGAACATAACTGCGAAACTTTGGCTCATAGCCATAGCTCCCTCATTAATAGCGAGAACAATTTCACCTTCTGGCCCTAATTTACTAAAAGTTTCTAATAAAGGTTGAGCTGCTATGTTAGCTAATTGTAGTGCATTAGTTACCTGACCTAAACTTTCTCCAACGGCTTTGAATCCAGTTGGGTCAGTTATTTCTTTAGCAATAGGTACAGGTCCTATAGAGTTATCATTAATAGGCATATCAATTTGTGCACCTGAATATAAAGGTACTTGTTTCTTACCTGTTACAACTATATCATTAGTAACTTTATCGTCCGCTTTAGCAGCAGACTCAATAATAGCATTAGCTATACTAACATGCATATGATCATAATGATCTTTAACACGCCATAGTACGTTTAAATCTAGTTCTTTAGCTTTTCTTTCTAGCTTATCGAATAAAGGTCCATAATAAGGATCATTAGCTTCTACTACCCCGCTTTTAGGTGCATTAATATCAATAGCTCTATTACTATAGTGTCTAGAGTTTTTTCCATGCTTTTTATTAACGCCGCCAAAAGCCTCGTGTTCGCCAGGAGATAATCCTAGAGATTTAACGTAGTTGCCAAAAGCAATTAGTGGATTAGCAGCTGATTGAATACCTGTAGACTCTAACTGCTTAGTTAGTGTAGCATCTAAAGCTTCTACAGAGGCTCTCAAATCCTGATTAGACTGTACTAGTACAGTATTAGAGTCTATAATAGGCTTGCTAATAGCATTATTAGTATCTATTAGAGATTTAGTTACTTGCTTAACTGTAGCTGATGCGATTGCTTCTTGTGCTGCTTTCTTAGCTTTTACTAGCTCCTGTACAGAATAAAAAGCTGCTAGAGCTCCTCCTGCACGAGTACCTGTAGTAATGGCGGCTGTTTTAAGCTCCGTAAGCTTATTACCTATTTCAGCATCTATAGCTTGAATTTGTTTAGAGACAGCACTAGTAAGATCTACTTTCGATAGAGTAGAAAGTACCGCGTCAATTTGCTGTACTTGTCTCTCAGTCCCGGCTATTGTAGCTAAATTAGCTTTTTGAACCTGAAGATCAGCTATGCTTTGTATTCTCTTAGCTTCAAGAAGTGCGAACTCAAGTTTAATAAGTTCTTTTTTAATACCACTCTCTGAAACTGCGAGTTTATATGCATTTGCAGCAGCTCTAATTTCTAGAGCTTGTTGTGCTTCTGCACTTAGTTCAATACCAGACTTTTTAAATCTATATTTAAGATCAAGCTCATATCGTGTTTGAAGCTGGTTTTTGAGTTCCTTAGTAGCATCAATTTCCTTCTGAACAAAACTTAAGCTATCTTGCTGAATCTCGAGACCTTTTGTTCTAGTATCAAAAACGACTTTAGATACCTTAGCAGATTGCTCTTCAAGGTCAATACTTTGTTGTTGGGCTCTTAGCTTATAATCAAGTACATCGATCTGCTGCTTAGTAAGTCTAAGAACATCTTGAGCTACTTGACGATCTTCCTTAGTAGTCGCTCTAGCAAGATCTGCTTGTGCCACTTTTTGAGCTCCTGAAAGAATATCACGTTGTATAGCATACTCATCCTGAAGAGCTTTTCTTTTCTGATTAGCAGTACGGGTAATAATAATAAGCTGTTGATTAAGTGAATCATTAGTACCTTTTATTGTACTAAGGATCGAATCCTGCGTATTATCATTATCATCAAGTATAGACTTTACCTCTTTAAGAGAGTTTCTTTGCTCATTAGTGATCTCTACTTGTCTCTGTGAAATAAGTGCAAGCTTTTGCGCATTGCTTGGGGCGGAGGCCCAAATTGCGCTGATTTGACTGTTTAATGAACTTATAGCACGTTGAGTAGTCTCAATTTCTTTCTGTATACTTTGAGATTCTCTAAAGTTAGCTAATTGTTTCTCTAGCTCTTTTGTTTGGCTTTTGGCTAACTGGTAAGTATTATAAGCTACTACCTCTTTATTACCGGATACAGCCGCTCCCGAAGTTATAGCTAAAGGCTTATCTGGATCTCTTAGACCAGCTTTAATAGCACTTATTTTAGCTTGAGCCTCCTCAGCTCTAGCTGCTGCAATTTGAGTATTTATAGTCTCAGCAGTTATACCTTTTTGAACTTTTAGTTCTTCTAACTTAGACTTTAACCTTAATATACCACTTTCTTGTAAAGATTTCTCAATTTCAAGTTGTTTTACTTGTAAAGATCTAATATTATCTTCAGCTTTAAATTTAGCAGCTAAGCCCGAAGCAGTTTTACTATAAAGTCTGTCATTGGCAGACAATATCGCTTGTGCTAAAGATACTTGTTCTTTAGCTACAATCATCCCCGCTCTGGCAGCTGATACGGTATTATTAATACTATTAAATGTTTCTTCTGTTATCTGTAATACTTCTTTTTTTCGTTCTGCACTTAGCTTATCAAAGTTCGCTAAGTCACGAGCTATAGAAGTATCTAAATACTTACTAAGGTTAGATCCTATATTAGCTAGTTGTAGGGTATAATCAGATAAATTATTACCTTTAGCAAATTCGTCACTAAGTATAGTTAGATTATTTTGTACAGCAGTTAAAGAATCATTAAACTTATCGAAAGAAGTTGTGGGAGTAAATGATCTACTAAACTCCCCTGAAGCAAGGTTGGCCTCTTTCAAGCTTTTTTCAAGATCTTGAAGAGCTTGATTAGTTGTAAAACTAGCTTGACCGGCTTGTCCAGTAATTTTACCAAGATATTCCATAGGATTACCGCTAGCGATAGCGGCTTTTCCTATAGCTTCTATTCCGCCCTGTAATTTCACATAAGCTTGAACAGTAGGGCTAGTATTTTGTTCTAAAGCATCTAACGCAGTTATGGATTTTTCTATATCTTTGGGTAGGAAGCGTAGTCCACCCTTAGAATAAGCTTTGTCAAGCTCTGACCCAAAAGCTCTTATAGCTAAAGAGTTCTGTCTTATACTCAGTTGATAACTAGTATTAGCATCCTTCCCTCTAAATAATGCATCAGTAAAAGATGCGATTCCACTTTTAGGATCTTTAGCTAAGTCTTCCTTAGCTTTAGCCGCTTTAAGCAGTGCATCTGATAACTCTAGAAGGGAGTTAGTTTGAATATTATAAGCCTGAGCTTGCTTCAAGGAACTAGAGATATTGGAAGCGTTAATACGTTCTACTTCTCTCATCTTATTAGTGTAAGAAGAAAGAATCTCATCAAGTGAGGCTAGATTTTTCTCAAGCTCTTTAACTCTATCCGATTTAAGTGCTGTAATACCGGCTCTTAAAGCGTCAAAAGCTATTGTGGCTAAACCTAAATAAGGCAGCCAAGTAAGTATAGAAATACCTATTAATTTAATACCTGTAGCCGTAGCATATGCCGCAGTTTTAATAGTAGCAAATGATACTAAGCTGCCTTTTGCAGCTAAACGTTGAGCAATATTATATTCATTAATAGAAGCTGTCCAAGATTTAAATGCTATAGTTAGCTGACCGCTGGCAGCAGCTTGTTGGGCCATAGATAGTTTAGACTGAGCAGCATATTCTTTCGTTTTAATATTAGCATCTCGTCTAGCCTTTTCTATTGCTGTAAGCTGAGACTGCTCTAAAGTAGCCCCTTCTGTTTGAACTTTTTGTAAGCTTTTAAATGTATCTATTTGCTTATTAACAGCAGCTATTTTATTATCATAAAAAGATACTTTAGCAGTATCCCCTAAAGACTCCGCTAGACTTCTCTGGGATTTTAGACCGCCTATTGATTGATTTAACTTACCAATATACTTATCTTGAAGAAGTGTAGCGTCGGCCCCTTCTCTCAAGTTAGTAGTCATTTGCTGTAGCTTCTTTGACCCTATATCTAATGATAAATTATTAGCAAGATTTGTAGCAGCTGAGGATTTAATAGCCTGGGCACGAGCTAGTTCAGCCGTAGCGGCAGCTTTTGCTTGCACAGCTTCTTCTTTAAATCTTAATGCTACTTCTTCCGAAGCTTTTGCAGCATTAACTAGACCTGGTAATAATTGACCTTTTATACTACTTACAAAAAGGCCCATTACGCCTAACAGAGCTAGCTGATTATTAGCCAAAAACTGAATAGCTGGACTAATAACATTTACTGTCTTAAAGATTTGTGTGGTAAGGTCAGAGAAGCTAGCTGCTAGATTATCATAGGCTGTGGAATCACCAGCAGCTTCTGCTAGCCCCCCAAATTTAACCGTAGCTTCTTCTAGAACTGCATTAAGGAATCCTTGACGCTTTTCAAAAGAAGTAAGTTGACTTTCTGACTTACCTAGAGAGGCCGCCATTTTAGTATTAGACTCCGTTAATTTAGTCATAATACCCAGCTCATCGAGAAGTTCAGGCTCTAACTTAACAACACCCTTTGTAATACGATCAAGCGCATCTGTCATATTACGACCGAGAGCAAAAGACGTATCGCGAGCAGCTTTACCTAAAGCAACTACTGCATCAGAGCCAAAGCCAGCAGAAGCAACTTGCGCTGTAGAGCGCATAGCGTCTTCCATACTGATCGCATTATTTGTTACTTCTTTAAGAGCACGAGCTGTATTAGTAAGAGTTCTACCTACACGATTACCACTAGCCTCAAGACCGCGCATAACTTGCTCGACCTGAGCTGCATTGCGCAGAGCATTAAAAGCTGCTGTTACCGCGAATATATTAGCCGCTAGACCCGCATATGCAGCTACGAGGCCGTTTGATCCGCCTAAAGTACTTGCCATCTTAGAGAAATTTTTAGTACCATTTGCAGTACCAATAACCCCTTTATTCATTGCATCATAATGTTGATGAGCACCTTTAGCCGCGTCTCTATTACTTCTAGAAACGCGGCTTATTGCTCCATCTAACTTGTTTAACTCAGAAACAGCTATCTTAGTTGTTCCTTTGTCAGTAGTTTGTATTTCTACAAGAATTTTATTATTTGATGCCACTATAGTGCTCAACCTTATTAGGGCTTATTCTGCCTTTTTATCTTTTCTCTCTCAGCCTTCATCTTATCAGCAGAATTTTTTATTAGTCTAGAGTCTAATCGAAGTAAAACCTCTAGACATAGGCGTTTATTAGTAATATTATATGCATCAAAGTATACAGGTAGCTGGGTATAGTCTTTACCTAAGTAACCTATGTCTGCTACTACTCTATCCCCTAATTTATTGAATATAATTAGAGCTTTTTGAACATCTACAGGAAAATCTTCTAGATCGGGAGGTATTCTAGTAGGGTTTGGCTCCTGATTTAACTGGTCACACATAGAGAAATACTTATCTCTAGTCATACCTTGTTCAGTATTGTTTTGCCAAGCCTCTAGTCTATCCCATAGCTCCTCTAATTCAGTCTCTACGAAAGTTATCGAGATCAAACACCGCCTCATTGATCCACTGGTCAAACACAGATGATTTTGAAATTAAAAACTCAGCACTTTCAATGGAAAATTCTACTTCTTTTTCTAAGTCTTCTTTACTGACTTCATTATTAAGAAGTACGAACTCTTGAAGATACTTAGTTTTAAAACCCTTCCAATTCTTAATCGCTTCTTTAGTAAACTCTTTAATAAATTTCTGCTCATTTAAAAACTCATCAGGCAATCTAGACTTTCTATCAAAGCGTGTTTCTGTGCAACGCTTTCTCATCTCGATTACTTTTTCTCTACCAAGGTGAGCTACTTCAACCTCAAAACCTTCTAGTCCAGGGTAGGGAATCCAAGCCGACTTTGTGTCAACTACTAAACTTCTTAAATCCATTATTACTCCTTATAAATATCTTACTATATCAGTAAGATTTGTATTTGTACTTGTCATTCTAAAATCAAAAAACTGCATAAATAAATCTGCAGTAGGATCTAATCTATTAGTAAAAATAGCATTAGGTATATCTATTATTAGTGGATCATATTTACCTGCAGTAATAACAATTGGAACTCCATTTCTCCATGTATTAACTGTATCTTTATTAATACTAGTTAAATATTGTTGTACTGTACCACTCAGAACTTTTTCATCTATTACATAATTAAGTGGGTATATACTATTAGTTTCCGAACTAACAGACAAACTCTCATGAAGGGTTCCATAAGTTATCCAAGATATTTTATTTTGAAGCTCAACCGTAATACCCGCAATACCTTCTTTTTGTTCACTATCAATGTTTACACTAAACTTATAAGGCATTATAGGTAGGTAGCTAAAATCTACGTATGGAGCTGAAGCTCCCACACCTACATCCTCAGTCAGTCTAGATGCGGTGCCCGCGATTGATAGTGTAACTATATTATCTCTAGCAAACTGAAAAGTACCTGTTTCAATTACACATTTAGTTAGTTTATATTTAGTATTACCTTCAAAGTATAGGTCAAAACTAGAACAGTTTATAAGTAATTCCACTACTAATCTAATATCGTCATCAAGATCATCCTCATTATAAAGAGGAGTTGTAAAATTAAAATTAGCTGGATTTGCTTTTACTATAACTGCATCTTGAAATACATTATTTTGATCGTGTAGGGTTCGCTTATTAATAGCTACTTCAGTAAATGTCTGATTAAAATTATAGTCAGGATATATATCTATATTAAAGGTTTTTCCTTCGTAGACTATATAAGCTTTTGTTTCCTTTTTTATATTATACATAATAAATCCATAAAAATAGGGAACAAAGTTAATCCCTTGTTCCCTATTATATAAAAATTAGACCAAAAAGTCAAGCTCTATTTTATTACAACCCTATATACGAAATCTTGGTGATTTCATCCGTTGCACTAAGCGTTGAAGGTAGTGCTGTAAAGGAAACCTCTACAGAAAGAACGTCGGCAACATTAATAGCAGGAAGTGTCAAGTGAGCTTTAGGAATCTTAAATTGTAGACCCGGAGCAACAGGAGCGTCTCCCGTGTCCTTACCACCAACATAAAAGTCTAGAGCGAAACTATTAGTAACAGCTAGAAGGTTTGTGCTGATGTCTTCGAAGAGATCGATTGTTGAATTTGTTTTCTCATCTAGATAGGCTGTGAATGTACCACTAACAGAGCGGGTTCCGGCAACGTGACCAATAGGTTTATTAACTCGACCAATTGTTTCAGGGGTTAAGAATGTAATACCATTATTAATAGTAATACTACCACCAGTAAGTGTAATATCATAATCTACAGAGCTACCACTAATAGAGCTATTTGCAGTAAGAGCAGTAAGTCTATTACGAATAAAGTTGCTAGTATCAGTGATACCAGCCACAATAGCACCTGTTGCGTTATAAGAAGTAACTTCTTCAATAGACTCACCAAAACCTGACCACGCGAGTGTAGTAATACCTTCAATGTCAAAGGTTACAGAGACTTCGTTAGTTACAGCACCTGTAATCTTGTAGATAGTAGTATCACCATCAGCAAGGTAATTAACACCAGTTACGTTAGCAGCACCTAGAACAAAGTAGAGGTCAAATGTACCAAGTGTAGTAAAGTTGGAGTCATTAAAGTCAATGTCAAGGGCTCCAGTACCTAAAGTGATAGCCTTTGACCACGCGGGAGTAGCTGGTGTATATACGTTTGTGGCCACGAAGTTGGCCCAAAGAGGCTCTTCTACGCAATGCATAACATCAGGAGTACCTGTTACTAGATAAGGCTTAGCATATGTGCTGAAACTCCACTCACTAGGAGCGAGAGAATCGGTAACAACTTGTTTGGCGCGCCTAGAAGCGCCGGTTGCGTCTGTCATCTCTGACAGAGTTATTTCTGAAGTATTTGTAGCTTGACTAAAAGAGTATCCATCCAATACGGGAATTTCCCATATATTAGAGCCTTGAGCAAGGAACACTCGTGTATGTTTAGCCAAATATAGATTGGTAGCGCCGGCTGAAACTGGCATTTAATTCTCCTATTCTACATTATTCCTCGTGTAAACATTTGTTTTAGCGGAAGAACATTAGTAGTGTACTTGGAGTATGATTTCTCCTACTCCTAAGGGAGCTAGTACACCTTCATCGGTGTCTATACTCAAAATTTGTATATCATGTGTATATTGTGTATTACTAGAGGAATCTAGATAAGCCAACCTGCCATTATTTTCTATAACAGTTTCCAAATCCTCTAGTAATTTCTCTAAGGAGACAGTGGGTTCTTCACCTTTTACATAACATCTTACTGTTATGGTTAGGTAGCGATCCTTGTATCCGCCTCCTTGATATTCTCGCCTTTCTGTACCAATACCTATATGTACTGCTGGGAATTCATTAATTTCATCCCAGAATTTTAAGATTGGATGGCTATTATTACCCAAGTCAGTTAAATAAGAGCCAGTCCCATCTATATCCTTAAAAACATTAGCTAAAGCTGTAGCAATAGCTGCACGTTTACTAGTCCATAATCTTGCTGTCACTGCGCTCTCCTAACGTAAAATCTCTCTTTAATTATATTCTTAGCTAAGTCTCTAATAGAGGCTTCCATAAGTAGTTTAGGATCTCTAGAGGGTATATTCCAGGGGCTGCGCCCTAACTGTCTATCGAACACATCGTAGGGGGACCTTTGATATGTATAGGATATACGTAAGAAGTCTTTCTCCGTTTTATCTATAGAAGTAATTCTAGCGCTCTCGGCCAGTCTTCCCGTTCTATTGCGAAGCCTAGGTAGTCCCATATTAACCTTTACAGCTAGGGGTAGCTTGGCGTTAAGTAGAGCTATTAAACTAGTATTAGACCTTACAGATTCTACTCTAATATCATTTTCAGTAGGATCGAATCTAAGAGTCTTAGTTTTAATACGTCTAGTTAAGTTATATTTACTCGCACGATAGTCTAGCTTTTGCTTCTTTTTGAAGATAGCATTTTCTACTTGCTTTTTTATATTTTCTACTTTGGAGTCTGAACCTTTTTGGTTAGCCCAGTCATGGCTTTTTAAATAAGACATAGCCTCATTTATAAAGTTATTATCAGGAACCCCTAGTATACATTCAACTAAAAACTCTTTAGTATCCCCTTTAAATTTAGAACTGATAGAGAAATTATTGGTTATATCCGCAATACTAACTGTGGATAATATAGCTGGAGATACCTCTTTAGTAGCTAGAAACTTTTTTCCTTTAAAAATAATATAATCTAAGTTAGCTTTTGTCCCATATATATAGGTACCTACTGTCTGAGGCTCTACTGTTAAACTCATTGATCTAGCGGCGTTAAGCATTAACTTATAAGCCTCTTCAGCGTTTGGAGAGTTTATTTCTGTTGAACTAATATATAAACTATAATATCTCTTCTTTTCTGATAGCCTAGCTAGTCTTTCAAGTATTTTTATCATGTTGCTTTATAAGGATCTAATAATGCTCTTATATATGGAGGGATAGAGGGATCTTTACTTACTACATTAATTATAGAAGTTCCCATAATTGTCTTGGATTGCTTATACTCTTCTTGTAAATAATAATGTGTAAGTAATATACTTGCTAACTTTACATCTCCTGGAGTTGCCGAGTACCCAGCCGTATATGTTAATACTATACTAGCAGGACCTTGTGCCCAGCAGTAGGGCGCTGAATTATATATTCGTAAGATTCTATCCTCTAACACAATATAATCTACGTCTGTAGTAAGTGTAAGATATACCGTACTTCCACCACTATCAATACTAGACTCTGTTATCGAGCTGACTGCTACTATAGGATATATTTGTGGAAATATTACATCAGTGTCATAATCAATAGAAATAGTTTCTACTTTAGGCACACTGTAATAGTCTGTTAGACCTGTACCAAGGTAAGCTTTTATTAAACTATTAGAGGCGTCGATAACTAGTTGAGTCCTTGTGTCTTCGTCAGTTTTAACTAAGCCATAGTAATCTTTATAATTTTGTAATGTTATCATAATAACCTAATAAAAACCTTGGGGGAGACTTGCTCCCCCAAAAAGTCTTTCTCCCTTAAGCGTACTTAAGACCAATAACGGCTGTAGCACTCGGAATAACTTCGTTGAAGCCAAGACGCTGACTTGTAACAAGAGCAGTTCTTTGATTTTCAACCTGATACTCACTCTCAACGGTAACACCGCGTAGGCGAGGAACAATGAAGTTACGAGTATTAACAGCTAGAGCATGGTACTTACCGGTTGCTGGTGTTGCAAACTCATCACAGATAACAACCTTAGAACCGTAAATAGTACCAACCTGTCCAGTGATCTTAATAGCTTGTCCGCCAACTAGATCCATATCAGCAAATTCTGCGTCTTGAAGAAGATCAAAATAGCAGGACTGGCTAACGATATAGTTAACATCCATTGGGTTAATACCATATTTACCCATAGCTTTACGCATATCAAGAAGTGCGGCACCAGTAAGCTTAGTTGCAGTACCTGCAGCTGTAAGAGTACGGCTACCTGTGCTAGCGATCTTAATAAGACCATTTGCTGCACCCGAAGTATATACACCATCAGCGTGGTTACCTGCTAGGAACATATTTTCTACACTTCTCTTCTGTGAACGAATCATCGACTCACGAATAAGAGGAAGAATAGGAAGAATAGCGTCTTCTTCTGTTTCATTACCAAGGTATGCTTTGGAAATCATCTTGATAGTGGTTAGAGTTTGATTGCTTAGACCAATACCACCATAAGGAGAACCAAAAGTAGCTCCGCGCTCATCCATGTTACCACCTGGTTGTGTACCAGCGGCTGTAGTATTTGTGGTAATTTCAGCATAACCAGCATCAGGCATGATTGGGAAGGTCATTGTAGCGCTGTTCATCGTTACTTCTCTGAACATAGGTGCTAGAACAAGTGCGTTCCAAATATCACGCTCAATACTCGTGCTTACTGTAAGCTCAAGATTATCATCACCAACTTCTACAGAAGAGTGCTGATTATATTTTTGGGCAAAAGCCTTTCCTACAACAGTATCTAGCATTGCTTGCTTAGTGATTTTACTTAGAACATATGCGTCCTTAGCCATCTCTAGGGCTTCAGTATCCTTGCTAAGATCCGTTACCGAACCTCCTCGGTCACTGAAGTTTCTCTTGCTTTCATACATAGCTTTAAGCTCTGTTGATTTAGCTTCAAAATCTGCTTTCATTTCATTGAAAGTCTTTTCCCAGTTTTCGTTATTTTCTTTAAGTTTTGTATCAAAAGTGCCAAGCATTGACTCTTCTACACTTTTTGCAGCGGCTGTAGCGGCTACAGTAGCTGCCTTTTCAGAAGCAGCGGAAATTTTAGCATCCTCAGCTTCTTTTGAAGCTTTCAGCTGAGCTTCCGCGTCACTAGCAGCTTTTTGCTGAGCTAAGGCCGCTTGAGCTATTTTAGCGCCAAATGCTGCTAATTCTTCTTCGTTCATTTTTTTCTCCGGTTTTGATCCCTCTTTAGGATCAATAATAGGCGTTTTCACAGCATCTGAATTTTCTTCTTCTGAGACTTGGCCTAGTATGTCTTTCTTAAATACCTTTAATTCATCGGGTTTTAAAGATTTGCTAATACTAAAAACAGCTCCTTGGTTACAAGGCACTGAAACTACTGATACTTCGTATAACTCCGCTTCTTTGATTATATAACCATCTGTCGTTTCATTATAGTCTGCTTGTTTAATCATAAATCCTACAGAAAATGTAGTTAAAACTCCATCTTTAATAAGAGCTTTAATTTCACCTGCGGCTGAGCTAATTTCACAAGTTATAAGCAGACCTTTTGCATCTATTTCTAACTCTACAGCTCTACCAATCGGCTTATTATAGTTATGATTAAATAAAATTATTGGGTTTAGTTTAAAATTATCTAAACCTGTTGAAGACCAAGCACTAGGTAAAACTACATCGCCTGCTCTATCTGTATCAGAAGTACTAGCATAACCTTTTATCCTTAAAACACCATTGTCCTCACTTACTGATTTAATAGTGGATAAAAGTTTAAAAATCATTATTTAGTTGCCTTAACCGTACTTACAGTACTCTGAGTCTTAACAGGCTCTGGGTTAATTTCTTCCTTTACAGGTTTGACTTCTTTCTTTACATTAACTAGAACGACAGGTTCTTCTTCTACAGGACTAGTTCTAGCCACTTCTGCCGCGTGTCTAGCAGCTAAAACCTCATCAACATTTGTTGGGCTTGTTGAACGCTCTCTACGCGCCATAATTATTTTCTCCAACCTACCCCAAGATCCAAATACCTTTCTCAAGACACCCGGCCTGATAGGCACATCTTCGGAATACTTATATTCCATAACGTCGAATATTTTACCTTGTTCTTTAAAGTAATTATCTAATATCTCGACCATTTCACTTCTTCGGCTCATTCTTTTCCTCCTGGAGCTCCGCCTAGGGAAGGATTGGCCGCACTACCAGCAATATTGGCTGGAATTCTTATGTCGTCATGGCCTGCTAGTGGCTCTTTTCCTAATTCTAATCTAGCTTCATTGGCAGTTATAATACCACCATTTACTAGACTTTGTAAGTAATTTGCTTGATCGCTAAGTTCAGGCCTTAAGGCCTCTATATAGCTGACATCCTCATATATCTCAAAACCAAAAAATCTGCTATAAGCTGAATTTAGTTTATTTATAATAGGTATAATAGTTTCTAAGTAATACATTCTATGATTAGGCCTAATATTAGCATTATTACCACTATCAATAAGAAGAGGCGGTATTCCTAAGCATTTAAGTATTATTTTTTCTGATTCTATAATAGCCTGTTGAAAGTCTAACTCTTTAAAATTAACAGCAGAAATAGTATCTATCTCCATGCCACCATCTAGAATAATTGGGCGCTTTCCACCTGAATCAGGTCTATATTTAGTTAACCATTCACCCAGAAGTCTATCTTTTAAGCGCTGATTAAGAGTATCTTTAGTTTTAATAACTAAGCCTGGAACAGCCCCATTATCAAAGAAATTCTTTTGAAACTTTCTCATTCTTATAATAAGATTCATAGTATCAACACAAGGTCTTAATCTAGAATCTCCTCTAAAAATAGATTTAAAAGAGTTATCTTTTATATGGATTATCTCATCTACATTGTAAGTAAGGCCTCCACCATCATATTTATACCCTGAAATAAACGTTTTAGGATCACTAAGTATAGTTACTTTATTTGCAGGAAGATGGTACATATGAGCACCATCAAAATATATAAATATATTTCCTTCTATTACTAGATCCATTAAACATGTGCGTCTAAAGGCATCTATATCTTGAAATGGATTAGGTTCCACATTAAGTAAATAATTTAAGGTGGATTTCTTTAACCCAAATTTAGTAGATTTTTTATTATCGCCTACAGTATAGCTAATAGCTGCCGTATCATCTACAATCATATTAATACCACGATTAACTACTTCTAGTTTCTCAAAACATTGCTGATAAGAGTAATAGGCCGAGGCTGAGGTAGATACCTCTAGCTTACCCTCACTACTAATATATCTTTGTGCGGGGTTTAGCTTTTCTATAGTCCAATTAAATAATCCCATTTTTCTCTCTTTGAATACTTACCCAACGCTCTTGCTTTTTCGCAGTACTTAGAGGGGGATCTTTGCCATATATAGAATGTAACTGCATATGATGGGTATGGCATAAAGTTACCGTATAATCATAAAGTTCTGCTAAATGTTGCTCTATAAAAGAGTCCCTTAGCTCTAATAATTGTTTTTCGGAGTTAATCTGGTTTTTACCAAGCCACTTATTAAACAGAGGAGTTAATGTGTAATAATGGTGAAAATCTAAATTTTCTTTAGTACCACAAATTTCACAACTAGAACCCTTATTATATTTGGCTTTTGCTTTATCCCTAACATATTTTATAGGATCTCTTTTTAAATCCGTCACAAAATTTTATTCTCCAAATTATTTTTATAAGTATATCAAAATTGGGGTTAATAGTCAACCCCAATTTTGTTTTAACTAATAAATTTTATGAGCCCTTAATTGCCACTCGGGCAACAGTTGAACCATTTGTATTAGTACCAGTAATATCCACAAATACTAATGTAGAAGTATCTGGGGTAGTTACTGTAATATTTGTACCAGAACCATTAGTAATCCATGCAGGTGTCGAAATGGGAGACATGCTAGCATCATAACACTGCCCAATTGTGCGGCTCGTAATTGGGAATTCGCTAGCAAATTCCCCCGCTACGTCATAGTCTGTTGGTACGCCATTTGGCCACGATCTCATAACAGGGACACTATAAGCCGTCTGACTACCAACAACAACCGTTCCGGTGTTGGTCAAGCCCCACTGCTGGGCAGAAACGGGAGCGCCAGAAGGCGAACGCAGCGCATCGAACATGGCTAAAGTACCAGGACCTATATCATCACCCCAAGTACCATTTCCACCTGTATCATTAGTGCCAGCAATTTTTCTCCAATAAACAAAGCGGTCAACGGCATCGAATGAAACCGAATTATCCCAAAGCGTATAAGCCCCTGGATAATAGCGCATGAAGGTATAGGTAATAGCGGCACCTAGAAGGGCTGTTCCGAAGTATCCATCCTTCTTCATGTTGATGCCTGTGGAGTTCAGATTGATGTGATTTGCGGCCGCGCCCGCATCGTTGTTTCTCCACTCTGGCATACCAAGAGCAAAATCAGGGAAGGGCGCTCGCGGACGTCCTGTTGTACCAGACTCGGTTAACGTCTGCCCTATCATACCCGTTGGGATGTAGCTGAAATAGCTATCATCCGGCAACGCGGTCCATCGCCCGGTTATTGGCGTTGTTCCCGGCGTCACAGCTTCATTTGCTGTTAATGCCACACCTAGTGCCGTCTTGAGTGCTGTTTGCTCTGTCCCGTCTAATAGAAGGGCTAACATCATCATGCCGATCTTATAAAGCCCAGAAGCACCACCAGATATAAACCCAGAGCCAGAAGCCACCCAAGTATAATCTATTAAACCTCTCTGGATTAACATCTCTACTGCTGTGCGACGTTCAGAAGTACTCATGTCAGAAAGAGTCATAGTAGCCACTAGAGAGGCAATATTGGCTTGTGTATCACGACGGTAATATTCCTGATGTCGCGTGAAGTGCATTGCATCAGTAGCAGGACTATGGCCATCAGCATTAGTTGGGCGTTGGGTGACAAGATATGTCAATAACGCCTGGTGGTCTGATAGTGTAGTATAAGTTCCAGGCCTTGCCACAGGATCGGGATAAGCATTAACGAACCCATCACTAATCTGGTCAGTATATAGCCATGCCTTCTGTGTTAATACTGTAGAAGGAGTAAAAGGTATTCTACCCGCTTCTGGCATAGTAGTGACTACGTGGAGTTCAGACCCGTCAGCAATCGCATACTGATTGTCTGATCCAGACATCCAGTTATAACTCATTGCCTTATTGAGAGAACCTACAAGACCGGCCTTAGCCGCACTAAAAATAACTGGAATACCTAAAGCATGGGGTTCACTATTGTAAGAGGCTAGATATTCCGTTTTACAATCGGTTTTAAGTATGCCTTCTCTGAAGCCTTGTCCTGCCGCTCTAATATCGCTATCTCTATTTAAGCCATAGTTAAGAGTAGCACCATTTTGCTGATGTAGACTAGTTATTGTGTAACGCAGTATACCACCTTTATGGCCAACAGGTGTCTGAGCTAGCACCTGGATTGGGTCGCCCGCACTATTTTGTACTATGGGTGCTCCAGTATAACTTCTACGCCAGTTAGTTGCTCGGTTAAGTACATGTTTTATAGGACCGTCACGATACCAACGCTGATTAAGGGTTGACGTATCACCTGCAACAATACTATCCGCAATAGGAAAACAGGTCGTTCCTTCAACAGTAACTGTAATACTAGTAGTTGCTGGGGCTGTTTGTGAGGTTGGATTTTGTGATCCTTCTCTATATAATGCCTGTCTACCTATCTGTAAATATGTTGTCGTTGTTTTAGCGCGGAAGAACAATTCAACTGTCTCGGTTACAGATCCAGCCTTAACAATTCGCTCATTGATAACACCGAATTGTTTATCATACTCATAACCTTGAACAGACCCAGTATTCGTGCCTGTTGCTCTTATAGAAATATCCTGAGTGTCACCCGTTGTCGCACCCGTTACAACTTTTACACGCGCACAATAAGTGATACCTGGAACAGTAGTCATAGACCATGTGCCAAATTGATTAGAGCTAGTGATTGCTAGACTATACCCATTAGTGATGGGGGTCGCTGTTGGACCTGTTGGTGCACCGGTTGCAAGGTTAGTGCTAGTAACTGTACCTGGAATGGTTAGATTGAACGCCACGCTTTCCGAGGTAGATGCGCGGGTGCAGGTGATTTCAACAGCAGTGTCTGAGAAAGAGCCTGTTGGAATACCAATAATTTGTGCACCGCTAATAGATAGCC
>Ga0172380_10002725_pt1 | contig 26340 bp, 31 predicted proteins | sample Leawe162metaG_FD_119747 | JGI IMG/M metagenome (GOLD analysis project Ga0172380, IMG submission 119747) | Leachate microbial communities from a municipal landfill in Southern Ontario, Canada - Leachate well 162 metaG | ecosystem: Engineered > Solid waste > Landfill > Unclassified | place...
AAAGTGTTCAAGCATCCGGGGTCTCTTTTATGCATAGGGTGTACCTTGTATGAAGGTGCTTACAGAACCGATCGGCTGTACGGTTACGCCCCCGGATGCCAGCACACATTTGCGAGTCTGTTGTACAAAATTCGCCCCGCAAAATCTGAATTGTAGGTGGCGGCAGAAAAAAGACGGCGCGTCGTGCGCCGAAGAGGAAAAGAAAATGCAAAATCCTTTCAAAAAGAACTGTTGTGATGGCCTGTATAATTCATTCGATGTACACTTTACAAGTTCTTGTGATAATAAATGTGCCCACTGTATTGACACTCGATTCCACGGGGTTGGTGCAGCAGTTCCTAATGTACCGGAAATTGTAAAAACAATAGTCGAACATTGCAACGGATACGACGATGTTCTTTTTCTTGGAGGGGAGCCATGCCTATTTCTTGAAGAACTTGTTTCGTGCATCAAGGAATTAAAAAACAAAACTAAGTTGAAATTGTTTGTAACAACTGCGGTGCCTAAAAAATGCTTTGACAACAGGGCGTTGTTTTTAGAATTGATTTCCTTGATCGACGGAATAAATTTATCAGTACAGTCTCACGATGAAAAGATAGCAGACGAAATAAGAAAAACCAAATCTAAATATGATCGGCAGTCTTTTTATGCTTCGTTACCCAAAGAAAAAGTGCGGATAAATTTAAACATAGTAAAACCATATTTGTATACTCGTTCCGATATTTCGGACTGCATTCGTCATTATGACGGAATGGGTTTTGATGAAATAAAATTATCCGAAATTCAACACGGCAAAGATTGCTTCGTTTCTTTCGAAAACACATTTGACATTAAATTGCCATCACCATTTTACGGTGGGTGCCAGTCTTTTGTTGAATTAAAAAACATAATTCCCGGCGTTAAAGCTAAACTACTTTTGAAGCGATCATGCTTTATGTGTGAAAAAACTTTATCAGCATCGTTTATGGACGGGATAAAAGGGTTATATAAAATTTTTGCTCCGGCAAGAAATATGTACGGGGTTGTATATGCAAACGGAACCTTATCGAAAGGATGGGTGTAATGTTTACTAAAATCGTGAGATGGATCATAACTACCACAAATACTATTCGCGGTGGGCACTGCGGAGCAGGCCATTGCTTTTAAGATTGCGCACGTCCTGTGCGCGGAATGCCGCCACGGGAACACTAAGGAAGCGGGGCGAACTTCGTACAACAGTCGCATGCTGTTCGCTCCGCACATTTTGAAGCAAAACGTCAGCATGCATAGTACGTTATGAGGTCAGGTATGAAAAAAATCGCAGTAAATAGATTTGAAAAAAAAGATAATCTTTCTGTTAAAGAAGAAAAAGCTCTTTGTTTATATATTTCTAATGGTAATGATATAAAAAAGGCTTTTATAGATGCTGGTTATCGTCCATCCAATGCTCAACGTAGTGGATACAACCTGTTAAAAACTCAAAAGGCAAAAGATTTTTTAGCGCTAAAAGTCGATGTTGCATTAAAAAGATATAATAAAACTGCTGATAATGTTCTGGAAGAGGCAGCATTGATAGCCTTTTCTGATCCTGCCAATTTATTTGTAAAAGATGAAGGTGGCGGGATTGCTCTGAAGAATATTTTTGAAATGGGACCAGGGCGTCGGGCGATTAAAAAAATAAAGCACACTCAGCGGGTTACTGACATTGGCGGAAAAGATGAGGATGGAAATACCAATAAGCTGATAGAGAACGTGTACGAATACGAGTTGTGGTCAAAGGAAGCCATGATACGATTGCTGGCAGAACATCATAAGATTACCGAGGGTGGGAGTGGAGGAGGTAATACTGTTATTATTCCACTTTTATGCATACCTGATAATGGCAGGAATCAAGATTGAAACCTGTAGGATATTCCGGAGATGGAAGGCCTATAATTGGACCACAACCCGGACCGCAGACCCAAGCACTGCTTTCATCTGCCGATATTACATTTATGGGAGGACCAGGAGGGGGAGGGAAAAGTGTTGTTTCTACTCTTGCAGCTTGTCGATACGCTCATATCAAAGATTATACCGCAGTAATTTTTAGGAGACAATATAACGATATTGTTGGTGGGGGTGGGTTGTGGGATATTACTCAAGATATTTATCCCGCAATCAATGGGTACGGTGTAAGGGGAAAAACCGAATGGACGTTTCCTTCAAATGCTTATATAAAAATAGGACATTTAAATAATGAATCGGATAAATTTCATCACCAAGGATTGGCTTGGACATGTGAAGTATTTGATGAACTTCCACAGTTTACTAAAAGTCAGTTTTTTTATTTACAAACCAGGAATAGAAATTATGGTGAATGTAGAATAAAACCATTTACATTTTGTACAGGAAACGCTGATGCTGATACCTGGTGTGCGGAGTTTTTTCAATGGTGGTGGGACCCCGAAACAGGATATGCTATACCCGAAAGAAGCGGAAAACTACGATATTTTTTAAGGGACAGGAATACCGATGAAATAGAATGGGTATCTCCTGATGCAAGAGATGAGGATAGAAGACCACCGACAAGCGTAACCTATATCGATGCTCCTCTTGATACCAACGAACTGATGCCCAACCGGGAAGAATATAAAGCAAAGGTAATGGGAACTGACCGGGTAACTAGGGAACGAATAGGAAAAGGAAACTGGCTTATTACTGAAGCTGGAAATTTATTTGATCCTTCATGGATAGAGATTGTCGATAGTATTCCACCAGAATTGAAACAATCTCGATATTGGGATCTTGCAGAAACTGAAAAGGATGAGGAAAAGAAAAATGATCCGTGTGAAACGGCCGGAGCTAAAGGAGGGATATATGATGGGATATTCTATGTAACCGACATAGAGGCTTTCCAGAAAACCCCAGGGCAAGCTGAAAACATAATGCGCCAGACTGCAGAGACAGACGGACGGGATGTAGAAATAGAATGGGAAGAATCAAAGGCTACAGGAAAATGGGGGTCAGAATATCTTCTTCAGATATTCAAGGGCTTTAGTGCAAAGGCTGATCCAGTTAAAGAGCAGAAGGAAGAGAGGTTTAGGCCATGGGCAGCATGGGCAGAATTTGGACGGGTTAAATTTTTGCGGGGGTCGTGGAATAAACCTACACTATCTCAATGTGCCAGATTCCCATATGGGAAAAAAGACAGGGCTGATGCTATATCAGGATTGTTTAAAAAGTTGGTAGGCCCGAAACCAATTATTGAATATTACAATCCGCTGGTTCATGTTTCCAGTTTTAATAAAGAGAAAACCGAGTTTGATAAGATTCAACCTCAAAATGTCAGCGTATACATCGTTCTGTGGTTGGAAGAAACCGGGGGCGTGTATGGTGGATGCTATTTATGGTCTCATGCCAAACGTAAGCTGAAGGTCTATAACGAAATTTTTCAGCCGTATCCGATTCCGCGGTTGTTGGCAGAGGAAATCAGGGAGAAAGCAATTGTTCAACTGGAATCGCAGGAACATTTTGTCACAGTAAGGAAAATATTTTGCAACGAAGCCATGGCAAAGAAGGGAAAGTCGAACATAAAGAAGGAATTGCAGAAATGCGGCATACGAATTTTTGAGGGGGCTATGTATGATGAGCATTCCTCAGTGTTTCGGGTAAACAAGATGTTTGCCGACAACATACTTCTCTTGCACTCTGACTGTGTTGAGACTGATGTGCAGTTGCGCCGGATGTGCTATGAGAATAAAAAGATACCTCAAGGTTATCCACTGGTAAGATCACTGATGATGATCGAGGCTCATATAAAAGAGGAGACGCGAAAGTCGGATCAGGGGATGTTTATTGTCCCGTATTCTCGCAAAAAAATGCAGATTAGGGAGAAGTTGATAGGTAATCAGCAAGATACCGTAAAAAAGGTATCAGAATACGAAAATTTATTATGAATTTAATATAGGTTTATATATATTTATAGCATGCCCAGAGGACAGAAAAAAACACCTATTTCTCAGACAAAGCATATTGTGTATTCGGTGATAGAAAAAAATCGAAAAGCGCTTGCCTATTTCGAGAGAAAACTGATGCATGAAATTCATGTTGATGACTGCTTGCAGGTCAACAATTGTGATGTGATAAATCACGCCGTAAATCTCGCATACGAGTATGATCGACCGAAGACAAGGAGACGGGATGACGTTTAACTGCGAAGAGTGCAAGGATACCGGATATGTGATCAAGGTGGACATCCTCAACGCAAAGAAAATGCGAGTGGTATGTCCCAAATGCCATGGTATCAAGCCGCGTGATCCACTTGATCCCGATGGTATACGCAGCGTACACGTACCGGCTCAAATTTATCTATGGCAGGAATTTAAAAATGATAAGCCCATAGCCACATTAGAGTTATGGGTGCGACCGATTACCGATAACGGAAAGGTTTTGGAGGTAAGGGATACCCCGTTGTCGAAGCCGAGACCGCGCATATACATATCGATCCGGGACATGCACACCAAACCGAAGTACCGTAAGCAAGGCATTATGGACCGGTTATTAATATGCGCTTTTCAGGATAACCGAGTGGAATGGTTTGAAACCAGTTGGGATGACAGTACCGAGGAGGGGCGTAAATTCTTGCTGAATCGTGGATTTCATAGGGAAGAAGATAAATTGGTTTTCGAACGCCAGAAGGAGCCGGGGAAGAATTGAAAACCAGCATCATCACTGTGGTCGGGTTGAACTCAAAAACAGAGTTTCATATTGATTTTGACGTTATCAAGCTGATAGCCAATGCATTTATGCAGGATGCACCGCGGGATCAGAGAACTTTAAAAAACGTGATTGATGTGGTTAAACTCTGCGAACAACTCACCGAAATAGCGAACGCAGAGATTGCGGCGGTGGATAACAAAGTAAAAGAGGAAATTTATAAGGTAATAGGGGAAGGAATACTTCATGAACAGGCAGGCTTGGATCGATGGGATGACGAACAGTACACGCCAAGAACTGGAAAAGGAATTAACGGTAAGGACACTGAATGACGATCAGCGCAAGTATTTGATTCGTCGTATAAACGGGATACGAAACATTGATTATCAGACGCAATGTGAATGTGGAGCATCAATCCATGTCTTGTTGGTCAGTAGTAAGCCGGTAAAGAAATGTCTTGGATGCGGAAGAGATAATTTTGAGGCATCCGATTTGAAATACATAAAAAAGGAGGATTTGCATGTTCTGTCCAGGTAAATGGAACGCTATTCGAAGAGATGAGAGTGCAGAAACATCGACTACTGGTAAAATAATTATTCCCGACAGTGCTAAAGACAGCCGAACTCCATTTCGCGGAGTTGTTTCATTGGCTGGCGTTGATAATCAATGGGTTCAGCAGGATGATGTTGTAAGGTTTGACCGGGTTGGAACGCAAAAGGACGGGTTCACGGAGACTATAAATGGAATACAATATGCATTCGTAAAAGAGGAATACATAATTATGGTTGAAAATCGTGATGCCTTTAAACCTTCCGAATAAAATAAAAAACAATTTATTGTGAACGAAATTCGTCATATTCGCATTGAAGGAGATATTGCATATGTTCCATTAACGAGGGGACATGAGGCGGTTATTGATGTGATGGATGTTTCGTTGATTAAAAAACGTAATTGGTTTGCTGTACCGGCAGAGAACACCGTGTATGCTTGTTGTTGTTCCAGAAGTGATGAGAATGGAAAACGACACACAATTTCCATGCATCGATTTATTACAAATGCCCCTTTCGATGTTGAAGTTGATCATCGTGACAGAAATGGATTGAATAATAGAAGATTAAACTTACGATTTGCTACTGCTTCTCAAAATCAACATAATCAGAAAATTCATCAAAATAACACATCTGGGTTCAAGGGTGTATACTGGTATAAACAAAATAAAAAATGGCGTGCACAAATTTATTTAAAAAGAAAATTAAAATTTCTTGGATATTTTAATAATCGTGAGAAAGCCGCTGAAGCATATGCTGAAGCAAGTCGCATGTTGCATGGTGATTTTGGAAGGGTTGCATGAACAAGCTTTTCGTCTACACGTTCGCCACAGGTCGATATCAAGCGTTCTCCGACCTGTGGCGCTTTTGTATTCACCATGAGTATCCGGAGTATCGACCGATGGTGTTTACTACTTGGGGACCGCCACAAAGCCACGGATGGGGACCGTACTATGGGGCAGTCATGAGATATGTCATGGAGCCACCAGTCGAGTATTACCGGGAAGGATTTCAGTATTTCTATATCGGTGACGTGGATCTCTTTATTCTACGCAGTGAACCTACTCTCATGGAGTATCACCTGCAAAGCATGCAGCAGACCGGTCAATGCTATTCCAACGCCAAGGGTGGGCGACCGGTGACCGGCCTGCACTTCGGGCACGTATCATGGTTTAAGCGCACCAAAGAGGCCAGAGAGAAGTATTATTGGGCGTTACGCCGGGGAGAAATCGGGAAAGCAGTGGGAGAAGATGAATACATTCTCGCCAAGATAATAACCGAATCAGGTATGCAGTTGCCAGCAAGGGACTCCCTTGTGAGAAGGCATTTTGGTATCCACGCCGGAGCAATCAGGGGTATGACCGACGCTGATGCAGCCAAAATAAGGCTTCGTGCCAGGATACCGCGGGACCGGGCCGAACGATGGCTGGGGATAGTTAATACGCAAGAATATCGAGCGATTTTTAACAAGATAAATAACGTTGACCGGCAGATTGCATGGGAATTGCACCAAATTGAGAAGTTTTGCTGTCAGAAATGTAATGAGAGGGTATGATGAATCAGATAAGAATAAGTTTAATCTATGGTAAAGGGAAAAATAGTGTTTTTTTGCCAGTGATTGGAAAAATCAAAAAAATGGCCGGGCTGCCAGTGTATGAGGTAGAAATAACAAAGGGAATGGTTGATCAATTGGTAAAATTAGAGGGTAAAAAAAGTATTAAAAAAAATGCCAATAGTCAGAAAATTGAATACCAAAGTGAGAAAAATCTCGGGTAAAATAAAAAAGTAGAGTTAGAAAAATGAATATCAAATTAAAACAACATTGTTTTACCAACGGAACCAAAGTATGAATGAAGTTTCTGTCATAATCCCCATAGGAGACGCCTACAATGGCAAGGCTATGCCCGATCGATGGGAAGCACTGGCATTCTCTATTCGCACATTCTACGCCAAGCATAAGGCCTTGGAGCTGGTGATTGTTTTGCAGGACACTATGATGCCCGGAAAGGTAGTGGATGTCATCAATAAATTTATGTGTCTCGGTAAGCGATATGCAAAAATCATACCAATAGAATATAAAACCTTCAACAAAGGGTGGTGCTGTAATGTCGGAGCTAAGGCCGCACGGTTTAACACCATCGCTATCGCCGAGTCTGATATGTGGGCACCTAAACCATATCTCAACGAAATAACTGAATGCGATTGGATTATTGCATGGGATAACCTTTGCTACACGTCGGAAGTTCATCGAAAGATGATTCTATCCGGGATAGCAGTTAGTAATGATATCGCAGAACGAAGAGGGTCAATGTTCGTTCATCCTACCATCGGAGCGAGTGAAGGCGGGATGGTTTTATTCAACAAAAAATTCTTTTTTTCCATTGGTGGATGCAATGAATGGTTTGAAGAGCTGGGAGGCCCAGATAATGAAATCGCCAGACGTGCTCAGTTTGCATCAAAAACCTATATTATGCATAACCAAACTGTGTATCATTTATGGCATCCCAAATGTAGAAATTTGAAGAATCCGATCAGGTTGAAAAATGTTAAACTCTATAAATCAACGTGCAGACACCTGAAAGAATTCAATACGTTTTTATCAAAACAGCAATTCGGTAATCCTGAAGCGCCATTGCGTGCTCATAAAACATTTAAAGAGGCATGGAATGAAAGTCATCAAAATGCGGCCGTCACACCAGCCGGTGATTAGATCAGTAATCAAGGTATTCAAGCCTGAAGCTGTTGTAGAGTGTGGGTGTGGACCGAACAGCACCCCGATATGGTCGGCAGGATGCAAGTCGGTTGTAGGGATAGAGCACAACCAGGAATGGATTGATGCCATAGCTGATAAGTGCGGAAAAAACGTGGTATTCGTTTCAAAGCAGTTCGGAAACCTGGTATTCAGCACATACCCTGAAAAGCTGATACTAAAGCAGCGTAAGGAAATATACTACTGGTATCTATTGCTGCCGAAGAAGCTGAAGATTGATTTGCTGTTCGTTGATTCTTTCGCCGGAACAAGAGTGTACTCACTGATGGCTATGGCCCGACACGCCGGGATTACGATGTATCACGACACAGAGTATGAAAAGTATTGGTATCGGTACTTCGAAAAGAAGCTGCCGGAGTATTACCCGAAGGGATGCAGGCATTTTTCGTATCGACCGAGGGTGCATGGGGTAAAATCGGATGCTGACGGATACCGTGAAATTGCTCGACAGGAACCGTGTACAGATTTGATATTTCGACCGGAACATTACGGCAGGCTGGAATTGTTTCAAGAAACGCTGCATGAGGAGCATGAAAAGTATTATTGGGAAGGTGCCAAGATGGAGTTTGTTGAGGTATGAATGATCTGGTGGTGTGCTGGACCCCATTTAATTTTTTCTTATTTCCATTCAAAGATTGGAAGACTCAAGAAGTTCATCCGGTACTGAAAGAAGGATGGATCAATGATCGATATATGATATGGAGAAAATTCACGTATCCAAGCATAGCAGTACAGAATGGAAAATTTGTTTATTATTTGATGTGTAACATTCAAACTAAGCATATTACCGACAATATTTTTAGCCAAGTAATGAAAGAAGATTCCAGAGTTAAACTTCTTTATTTCGGGACTAAAAATTACAATGATACTATGAAGCTTTTAAGGGAGAATTACGATACTACCTATGCAGTTCGTATCGATTCTGATGATATGTATTCTCGGGATACGTTTGAATACATTTTAAATGAGTTTCCAGTATCAGAACAGTACGGATATTTTCAACGCGGATATGGATATTGCTATTACAATGGCAAGATGTGGAAGTATGATTGCTGTGGCAGTGGACCATTCTACGTGCAGAAATATGTTAAAGGGATGTATCGGTTTGATCCGGTTGAGCACACATATATCAAAAGTTTCGGAGCTGTTGTGCTGGAAGACGGACATTTCGTCGTGAATGTTCACGAAATGAATCACTCCACAATAGTGAGACCACCAAGATTCAGTGAAGAACTGCATGGAATGAACAAGCTGAAGACGATCAAGAGGTTTCTGCATAAATGAATTTTCCCATTATTTCAATAAAAACCACATCGGTATGTCAGTTGCGATGTAAAAACTGTTTTGTGATTCCATGGATGGAGAAGAACAGGAACTTTCATTGGTCTATTCCGAGCGTTAAAAGGTTTATCGATGCATGTACAGCAAGCGGATATCATTTCAAAATTGTACTGCTTTCAGGCGGAGAACCCCTGTTATGGAAAAACCTTATCGAGGCAATGAAGTTGATTAAGGAAGCGGGGATAACCGATCAGATCAAAATGCTTACGAATTCAATAGCGATAACCAGTAAAAACCTTGAGTGGCTGAATGATGTTCTTTCCTTGGTTGATAACATGAGGATATCAAGGTACATCGGAAACGAAAAGAGTATTGAACTCATAGAAAAATATTTTGGCGACCGGAGTAACGTTCATATTTCAGACAAAACAGAATTCGTTATTCAAGCTGATAAGCCGATCAGGGCATCGTTGCCGGCAGAGTGTGCTTGTAACTATCCTACGATATTCGGAGACAGGATAGATATATGTGGTGGAATGAGATTTCTGAATTTACTGCATGGGCTTGATGCTGACCTGTGTTTGACGATACCGGTAAGAAAAGGATTTTTACATAGGCTGTCGACCAGTGAATGTATTCAAAAGAAATACATGCAGTCGGCATGCCAATATTGCATGGTGAATAAAAACGTTTTATCTTTTTTGAAAAAAGAGAAAAATTACTGTTTGAAAGGTGAAGAAAATGAAAATTGTAATGCTCGATATTTCCACGGCCTGCGGAGCAAAGTGTAAATACTGTCTTCATCAATATCGAAATATGGTGAAGCCGCAGTTCATGGTTTGGGAAGCATTCGTTAAAATAGTGGATATCCTGAAGCGTGAACGATACGATTATGTTTATCCGTATCTGTCGGGGGAACCTATTTTACATCCTAATTACTGGAAAATGATAATCAGGATGTCGAATTCTGCAATGGTGACGAATACGGCTACTAAGCTGTGTTTCGTTATCGATGAGTATGAGATGCGCGAAGCATTCAAGAGAATGAATTGTCAGTTGTATTTCGATGTTACTATCGATGCACCTGACCAGACAATTCAGGACAACATTGCGAAGCACATCAATAACGATTTGGTGTTTTCCAATTTGGATAAGTTAGCAACTGAGGCGCGTACAAAAAGGATCACCATATCGGTTGTAACCGTGGTTAATCGATATAACGAATGGCACCTGAAAGAGATTAAGAGGCGCGTGAATGACTGCGGGGTAACGCGATGGGCAGCAAAGCCGATGGGGTACTACATGGGATATCGGATGCTTCCGGAGGACGAGGCGACGATTGCCGACATGGCGCCGGCAAAAAGCACCCGGTTTTCGGTGGTCGACGGGCATGTTGTGAGCAAGATGAAACAATGTGGCAGCTTTATTAAGCCTGTGATAGGTCCGACCGGGAACGTTACCATTTGCTGCCATGATATGTTGTATCATGAATCCGATTGGAATGTCCTGAAGGTTGGATCTCTGGATTCCATAATCAATAGTCCTGGTTATCAAAAGAAATTGGAATTAGGTCGCAGGATGGAATTGGGAATATGCAGGAGGTGCAATTGAAAATATCTATTCTAATAGTCTACACTGGTGGTACTCTCAATGCCATTCATAAAACGATTTTGAATTGCCGTGGCATAGTTCCGGTGGAAGAAATAGCAATTTATTGTAATGACAGAAAAGATGTTATGTCGATGTGTAAATTATCAGAAAAGGTAATGATTACACCAGGATTGTTGTCGATGAATCCGCTTAACATCCTGGCCTGTTTGTGTGTCGGTGATTGGATTGCGATAGTTGATGAGAATACCGTAGTCGGAACCCAGTTTTTTTTACCGTTTCTCACAGAACGCTTGAATGAAAACAAAATCTATTATCCGGAACATGAACATCTGAATGCTCGATACTCTCAATTTTTGGGAGTGGATATCGATGAGGAGTATTTTATTGATCATGCCGGAGAGGCGGACTTTGAAAGCCTTGTTGGTGGTATGAATTGTGTTATTAATCGTAAGGTGTGGTTGGACAGGGTATCCGATAACGACACTATGATTGCGGTAAATTACTCTTGCCTGAAAAACGGTATGGTAATCAATGTAGTGAAGGGAATGATCTGCAAGAGTATAGTGAGGCGAACGTTTAAAAGTTCAAACCATTATCAGGTGGTGCGCGAAAACGAAGTCAAACCGGCAGAACAGATAAAGGATCGGAACTGGAGTGCGTGTGATCAAAAAATCAAACAAGACAACTGAAAAAGACTTCCAAGTATTCAAGAAAGAATGTGAATATTGGATAAAGTATTTCGGTATGTATGAATACTGCGTTACTTTTTTTCACGTAAAAAGGGAAGGGCTTGCCGCTACCCAAGTTAACAATGACCGGTCAGAACATATGGCGCAGATGATACTTTCTACTCATTGGGGGTTTGATGAAGTATCACACAAGATGCTATGCCGGTCAGCATTTCATGAGGCGCTTGAGCTTTTGACCTGGGAATTGGGGGATTCGGTTTCAAAGATTCACGGTGCATGGTTCGAACGCGATCAAATTCATAAGTTAATAATGAGATTGCAGAACACAATTTTCGAGGAATCATATCAAAGAAGGTATTGTGCTACAGCCAGGAAAAGGTATTGAAACTGCCGTAAAGATAATCAACATGGCCATGGGGTATGCCAAGGTCCAGTACTGGCTATGCTTTGGTGGTCTTTGGGGATTGATCATGAATAAGGGAGTAATACCCGACGGGGATCTCGATATCTGTGTTTTATACGGTGAGGACTACAAGAGGATTCAAAAATCGTTTTCAAGCTGCCCGGGCGGGTACACTATGGCTCATGCGATGCTCGATGACACCGATCGATCAAAGGCGTTACATTGCTCATTCAATAGCTCCCAAGGATTTCCGCATATCTGTTTAAGTTTCTGGTATCTCCATAAAGGTATTCGGTATTACTGCCATGACCAGAATTTCGAGGTACATGGCGAAGGAGTACCGCCATCGGGCTATTGGTTCAAGGGTGTACCTGAATCAGCAATTGGAGAGACACGGCTTGTAGAGTGGCCTGGAATCAACCAGATGGCAAAGATAAGCGTTCCCCGACTTCCCGGAGCCATTCTCGACCACCTATACCCTGATTGGGCATATCGAAAGCAACGGTATGAAGTGAAGCGAAATCAGGTTCAGGAAGATAAGATGGTGAGCTACCATAAGGGTGGCGCCGTATCACCATATCGGGTACACGTCCAGAGTATGGCACAATTTAGGGATGAGAAGTATATCGGAAAAGAATTGGGAAATAGCAGACGGGAGTACGAGGCACTTTTGAAAACGAGAGTATAAGTTGCTTTAACGATAAAATTGTAGTATTATTATAGATGAACGGCGAACCGTTATGAGGTTTATATAAGTCCGGCAGCGGATGCCGAAATCCGTTCAAAATAGCCAAGGATGGCAAAATGGCAGCATGGACGCAAAGCCGAAGACGTTTGAAGTCATTATTTTGTGGTGATTTCAACGTCTTTTTTTATGGTGAAAAATGAAGCTTGTCCGTTGTAGAAATGGATTTCTCGACGTAAAGAATGGCAAGTGCGGTCATTTTTTTGCCATACTCACCGACTCCCAAGTAGCTGCACTCAAGACCGACCCCGAAGGCGGACCGATATTCCGATGTTCTTCATGTCCCCCTGACCAAAGATGGATGAGGATTGTCGACCAAGGCCAAGGCCCTGTAATAGAAGTCATATCAAGGCCGAAAGAAGGACTTGATGAGTTGCTTTATACCGAGGAAAAAGTTTTTAACCAGATAGGGTAACGATATGGGTTCAAATAGAGAAAAAGTAGCCGCAAAATTTGCCAAACTGACCAAGTATGACAAGGCGTCAAACCGATACAACATCAACGTAAGGATTGAGCGCAAAGAGATCAACGGGACACCGCAGATGACATACACCTGCGAAATGTACAGCAATGGTCCGTGTTGTGCTACTGTCGACTCAAAAGAGCCGGAGAAACAGCCGCTTCAAAAAGAATTCACCGACAGGTCGGCGTTCGTGGAATACGTGAACAAACTGATTGATGAGGTGGATGACCAGTTGTGAAATCCCGATACGACTATTCCAAGCCGAGGCCCACCTCAGTAGAGGAGCCTAAATATATTCGCAGCCAGTGGTTGCAGAACATGTTTAATCGGTATGAGGATTATTATCAGTCAGAGATAACCCATATCATCCGCAACCAAAGGTTTTATTGGGGGCGCGACTATGGTCAATGGCCTTCCTATGTAATCGAGATTCTGAAGAATCAGGGACGTACCCCGCCGACGTACAACATCACGGCAGCAAAGATCGAGAAGGAGCTTGGGAGCTTCATTGCCAACGGGTTTGACATGAAATGGGAAACAGTTTCGGGGAAAAATAGCAATTGGGCTAATTACCTGACGGACATGGCTCTCTCCGATAAACGAAACTGCGATTGGCAGACCTCAAAGGTTATCGCCATGAGGGACATGAAGGTCTGTGTCGGGTACGAGAGAATGGTTATCAGTGATAGATTTGATTCCACGTTTGGTAATATCGGGTTTGAACCATTGCCGCCGACGCACATTTACATTGATCCAAGCTGGAAAACTCCCCATGCATGGGACATCGACAACTATTTCGAGTGGGGTATGTTCACACCGTCACAGATAATTGAGATGTTTCCGAATGTTGCTGATGAGTTGGCGGAGTGGAAAGAGCGTGAAGAATTTACCGGGATAAATTTTGGAGATTATAATGCGGGTGTCCAGCGGTGGCAAACCACTGAACAGAAGTGGGGAGATTATCATAAGGTAATTACATTTCATAGCCTGCGAAAGTATACACGGGATTGGGAGTATGATTTGATCAACAAGTGTCCGTTTCCTGAAACCGGATTCCCTGAAGGGTCAAAAGAAGAAGCGGAAGCAAAGCGTCAGTATATAGTCGAAGCCGGACTCAACGAGGGTGACTATACCGTAGTCAAGCAAAAGAAACGTGAGAAGCGCATTGAAGTCAAATGTCCTACACTGAATATTGAAATGTTTCTTGCTGCCGGTAAAGACAGAATTCAAACCAATAATTGCAATATCTATCCGCTTGGAAATAGCATGTACGGTCAGTTCAGAGGAGTGGTTGATGATCTGTACGACATCAACATCGATTTCAACAAAGAGCAGATGAATGAAAACGAGATGATGTTGACCGCCGCCAAGGGATCATACATAATGGACGAGGCTCTTGCCGGGGGTGATGAGGGTAAAAAGCGCGAAATTGAAATGCGGTCGAATGTTCCAGGTTCAAAGATATGGGTTGCCGAGGGAACCACACAGGATTTAGGTCCGCACGGAGGGATAATTGAACTTCCGCACCAGCCAATTCCCACCGATATGTTCAACTACTCAGGGAGGAAGCTTGATCTTGCTGACTGGCTTACCTCACCGGCGGCGATGGATTCTCGTAACGATAACCCCAACGCATCTGGAAAATTGTTTCAATCTCAGGTTCAGGTCGGACTTGTCGGGCAGCAGTATCCAATGTCGATTATCGAGCGCAATGAAACTGAAAAGATGATGGCGTATGCTCTTCAGTCAAAGATTACATATTCCGGGTATCCCCGCACGTTCGCCAAGTCAGAGGGTAAGGGTGAACCGCTTGAAATAAATACTCCGGGAGTTGATCCGATCGGAAGACGCATTATTATCAACAACATCTCAAAAATGCCGGAAATGAAATGTACTCTGGTAAAATCACTTTCAGGGTTGAATATCAGAAGCGAGCTCAGGGATAACTACCTTGGCTCACTTCAGCAATTCAATGATCCGAATGATCGATTGGCAAAATTGATTATAATGGAGGCCCTGGCACAGACTATGGATTACAGTGATGAAACGAAAGAGGAGTTGAGAAAAGCGTATATGATGCTGAAGGCAAATGCGGCACTGGCGCTTACTCTTAATCAAAGAAGGTTGATGATGCAACTTCAGGGTCCGGCGGTAGTACAACCTCAACAACAGGTCATTGACAATCAGCCGGATGTAACCGAAGGAAAGTTTGATGAGATAGAAGCTCAACGTGGAACATTACAGGAACAACCACAACTTATGGAGGCGGCATGAATAATTTAAACAGTCAGACACCGGGAGAGAGTGGCAAGAGGCCGCTATCTTCCAAACAGTCTTCGGGGCGAACTCAACACGCCCGGATGACTACGGCAAAAAAAGTTGAGAACAACGATAACCCGGCAGGAATGCCGAAACGCAATTAACCTATCAAGATACGTTCTGAAGGAGTTTTTTAAATGATGACAAACGAGGTCAAAGAAGCAGTCAAGGGCAAAACGACGGAAGAGATCAAAGCTATGATCAAAAACAAAGAAATCGTAGTTCCAGCGAATGAAAAAGATCGCGACGAGTTTCTGCTCTATGCGTCGAAGAAGCCCGAAGAAAGAGACGTTTCCGTATCAAACGACGATCCGGCGAAGGCCGTACCTGTCACACCTGTCCCGCCTGCTGAAGATGGGCACAAGGACGATAAGGACGGAAGCATAGCCGACGATACGTCGGGTAAGTGGTGGGAAGAGTTGGGACATGCAAGTGCGAAGGAGGCCATTGATTCTCACAAGAAAATCTATGCCCTCAATCAGCAACTACAGACCACACTCGACAACATCAATGCCAAAGAAGGAAAGCGTGGCAGGGAACTCAAAGAGCTGAAGGAGGAGAAAGATCGAATCCTGAAAGAGCTTGATGAATTGAAAGCCAAAAGTACGCCAGTAGTGAAGAAGCCGACAAAACCGGTACGGCCAAATCCGAAGGATTTTGACGAGGGTGTGCTCGATCCTGGTTATCAGGAAAAACGGGATGAGTATACTGACGCCATGGAGGTCTACAACGAGCAGCTTCTTGCATTTGAGCGCCAGGAGAATCAGAAAAGGATTGACGAACTCAGAACTGTAATTCCCAAAAAGGAAGATACGGAAGGTGAGTCAACACCTGATGGTGCTGTCAGCGCGTGGAAGAAACTGTACGACGAAGACATTCCGGCATTTCAAAAGAAATTCGGTGTTGAAACTACTGTACCGATTGGCCTTATCAGCGAGAATCTCAACAAGCAGAATGGTATAACAACCAAGGACGCTGCTGAAATGGCGCGAGGAAAAGCATTTATCGATAGTGTTCCAAAGCGCGATATGGAGATTTATGCTAAGGTAAGGACGGCTGTCGAAATGGCGTATGATTTTACGTCGAAAGGCCCGGTTTCCAAGTACGCCAAGGGTATGGAGACCGCGATAATCGATCATGACATGCTTGGCGAAGGCAAAGCCTTTAACATTGTAAAACCAACTTCTCTTACACCTGAAGAGGAAAAAGCCCTTCGAGAGAAGAAAAACAAAGAAAACGAATCGACCGTATCTCCGATACCTGGCAGCAAGCTGGCGAACGGGGATGCATCGGCGTCCAGTACGATGACCAAGGAAGAAAAAACGAAGCGATATAAGGACCTGATGGATGCTTACAAAGTAGCCTGTAGGAATGGAACTCAGGCAATGAAAGACTTTGAAGCGAGTGCTCCTTATGCTGAGTTCAAGAAATTGGGAATCGATCTCGGATACCAGAAGGCCGGTACGTTCAGGGGATAACCTATGAGTATCAATTATCCTGCTGGAATTGACGAGGGACTATACATTGAGACGATTCTGACCAAAGTACGGTCGGAATATCTTCCCAATGATATTTTCGACTCGCTTTCAGCCAATTTCATCAATCCGACAGCGGATGAACCAATGCAGATCCCGCAAGAGGTTTATCTGAAAATTCAGGCAGATGCAACTAAGTCCCGCACCATTAAAGTGGCAATGCGGAAGGAATTCAGCGGAGCTCCGAACCTTGGTTCGAATGCGGACCCGAGGCTTACCGAGGAAGATGCGGAACTGAAGTTTTGGACCATCCGGTATACCGACCTGTCGAAAACCACCGCCAACCAGAACTATGGTATTGGTGCCATTGAGAAGAAGCCTTTCAATGTGTTCGAGTATCGAGTTGAAGGTATGGCGACGTGGTACAAACAGTATTTCGGGAAAATGCGCCGGCAGACCCTTCTTCAGCTTCAGAGTGAAAACCTTGAAGACGCACCGCACTTTCTTCCCTCCGGACTTTCGCCGAGTTGGTTTATTCCCAACCGCAGCGCAGCGCAGCAGCCCGTGTGGGTGACCGACCCGCAGGATTGGGTTGATACCGTTGCGGCCGCGGTAACAGCGGCAGGGACCGGTATAAGCGCGTGTGCCAGCCTTGGGTTTTTCATGGAACTTGAGGATTGGGCGCGTGGAGACGGCCACAAAACCCCGATTCTGTTCCCCGACGGGAGTGACGGGTATGTCATTACCCTCCCGACACCGCAGAAAACATGGCTGCTTAAACTGATACAGGACGGAAACGTCGGGTATCTGTGGACCGCAGCAGCCAGTATGAGCCAGGATGTTCTGAAGAAGTATCCGAACTCCATCGGACGCTTTCAGGGACTTCATTTCGTTGAGGACTCACGGTATCCGACCATTACCATTGGTGGAAGCGCCAGCAATAGCGGAAGCTACCTCAGCGACGGTGGGGCGGATTACACCATAACCTGCAAGTACTACGGGTGTGGACGCGCCGACGACGGTACGAGCGATCCGAGGGATAAGACCGCGAATGCCCGACAGATCGGTTTTCTGCTTGCTGCGAATGCAATGGGTGAGGTAATGCCCGAAGATTTCCATTGGGAGTACGAGTACGAAATGTACGACAAGTATTTCGGTGCCGGGATCTTCTGCAGTGTCGGCATGGAGCAGGTTCGATTTGACGTGACCAGTGGTGACGCGACGACCATGCAGCAGGATGGTTCTGCTGTTATTCCGTTCGCAGTGCCGCCGACCGGGAACTACTACACGCAGGCAACGTAACCAATAGGGTAAGCTCCCCGCCCTGTAAGTGGGGAGCACTTTTCATGATGTCAAACGAGGACTATTTATGATTTACACAGACAATACAATCCCGGTTAAGGCAAATACCGTGCTTACCCGTGAGTATTGGATAAGCCAAGCAAAAGGAGTGATGGACGAGTACGGAAATCCGTTTCGGGTAATTACCCTGAGGTGGAACTGGAGCGACCTAAACAAGACGGCGGAGTTTGAAAAAACAGAAGGTTTTGAGGATGCCATTATCAGTAAAAACAGGGGCAGTGGAGAATTATCTGTTCGATATCGTTCTCCCGGAAGCATAGTATGGCATCGACCGATTGGCGGCGTCGGCGGGTTTAGAGCGGAATGCCCGGTTACACCAAGAAATATGAAGCTTCTTGCATCGTGTTTTCCAAACAAGACGTGGTTTATCGTTGATGACGATATTCGGCAGATTGTCGAAAAGATGTGGGAAAAGAAACTTGAGATTATGGACCCGAAGACGAAGAAGTTTAATGAGGCATGGTTCAAGCTGATGCACACCTTCCAGCGGGACGTCGACAAGCCCGAAGCAATGCAGGTGACCGATCTTAAAATCGAGGAAAAGAATATCGCCGACCAGAACCTTGAGCTTGCCAGAAAGAAGCAGGATCAGGATTTGCGCGAAGCCAATCTCAACGAGAAAGAAAAAGACCTGGTTGAACGCCAAGTAATAGCCGTTAGTGATGGAAAAGAAATCGTCACCATAGGTGAGGGGGCTTTGAGGTCAATGAAGCTTCACGAACTCAAAAAGCACTATCGAAAGATAGGACTGAAAAACGGTGACAACAAAACGACGAAGGACATACCGGAAATGATTCAGGCCATTCTTGAGAAACAGGGAAAAGCGCTTGATCCTGAACCGGTAGCAACCTTGGAAGATTAAATGCCGACTACTCAGGCAAATGTCACGATGATTCAACGGCGCGTCTCTAATGCATCCCTGCAGGAGATTATAGACGCGTTTGATGAAGTTCAGCTTATTGTGTATTCGCAGAACTGCTTTCAGACGCAGAAGATTCTTTCGACTGGAATGCCGCCGCTTCTTGTAACGAATGATAGCGTGTATGAGTACGATTGCCCGAGTGATTGTCGAAAGACCGCCGCGGTATTTTCAGAGAGTCCGGCAAAGGGGTATTCAAGGAATGTCGGAAACGAACGGCAATACTATTACAGCAATAAATCGTATGTTCAGGCCGATTGTGAAGGCAGGGACGCAAATATCAGCAGTGTAGCAAAAATACGATTCAGAAGCAATCCTGGAACGACAACCGATAAATACCATCACCTGTACTACATCAAACCGACGCGAATTACTGACATTTCTATTGAACTCACTCTTCCGGAGGAGACGCATTATCTTTTGAGAAAAGGTGTGGTCTCAATGTTTACTACCGAAGGGTATGGAGAATCACCGTATGATTCTGCGGTGATAGAAAAGGTTGCCAAGGAGATACGAAAGAAATTGAACTCTGGAATGGGAAGTACATCGGGACTTACTCCGTTTCAGCCTCAGTATCTTGATTATCCGGGGTCACGATGAGCTTGAGAAACAGAATCCCGAGAGAACCACGGACGAGTGATAAACCCATACCGAAGGCTATCACATCATTTCAAGGAATGCTTACCGGCGAACCGGCGTCGAAGATTCCGAATCAATTCTCTGCACTCAATGAAAATGTTATCGATTTCGGCGACTATTATAAGGTGCGTAGCGGAAGCCGACCGTATACCTCATGGCGTTGGGGAATAGAGATATCGAGTGTAGATGTTTCGGGTAACGAAATTACCCTCAAGAATACCCACGATTGGATTACCGGGGACATCGTTTATCTTTCCGGGGTAGCTTTGCCGTCGCCATTCGCTGAGGGTACCGCTTATTGGATTATTTCTACTGCAACAAATAAGGTTAAACTGGCAACTTCTTATGCCAATGCCATAGCCGGAACTGCAATAAATATCACTGCCGATGGAGATGGTTGGGTTTTTTGGGGAGAAATAAACGCCGAAGAGGACCACGATTCGAAGGGTGTTCTTGTCAGAATGTATGGGCAATGTGTTTATATTTTTGACAAGGCAATGACCACTATGAAGAAGGTATTGAATGTTCACGGCACAAACCCTGATGGTGTGTCGTGGATGCAAAAGCATGGTGATGATGTTTTCCTGTTTTCGGCAATCGGTGGGATATTCAAAATTATTTTGGATACCGAACCATGGATGCATCCGGTTAACCTCCCGGTACCTTCGGTGTTGATTGTCGACGTGGTTGAGACAGTGACTAAAATATACGGGTATCTGCATGGATATTCCTTTTCTATTCTTGCCGGAACCGGGAATAGGAGCCGGTTGGACAGTGAAATCCTTTTTGAATCGGCGATGAACCTTGTGGATGGCCAGATAAAGGATTATGGTGAAGTTTATTACGATACCGAACCCGGGGCTGACCTTGCGGTGACTCACGAAGTTGGAACGTATACGCTTCCCGATACAGTACTTTGCGTTACGCACTTCACCGATTATCGCAGTCGCAATATAGGAGAATCAAGCGGGGGAGTATCATCATCGATAAATGGAATTGGAAATCGTCGGGATCTTTTTATCTATACCGCTGATATACCTGTGGCAAAAGCGTTTTTAATCGATGTGGCGGCTAATGTGGCAACGCTTCTTTCGGGGAATGAATTTGTACTTGGAGATGTTTCGTGTACTCTAAAGGACCATAACGGAAATACCGCAAGTATAAGCGTTTTCAATAGCGGGACATCTACTGACCTGGGAGCCGGTCTTAATGGTACGTCATTGGCTTGTGCAATTGGCGGCGGTCGTGTGATGAAGGCCAGTCAGACCGGTAATATTTTGACCATAAACGACGGAACTGATACTTTTGTGTCTGGTGATGTCGGGTTAATGGTGTTTGTCAGTGATGGAACTTACCGGTATGTTAAAAGGTATATCAGTACCGTACAAGTCGAAGTACTGGACAGTGACGATTTTACCGAGTTGGCGATAACAATGAAACCGTTGTCGGGAAATTTTAGTCGCAAGTGGAACGACACCGTTCCCGACGATCCTACCGATATCTCGACGGTAAGCCTGAAGGATTTTTACGAGTACGGAACAGATATTTATGTTCCCAGGAGGCAGTGTAAGCCAATACCGAGCTCAGATTGCGGAATGATTGGAAACGGGTTCATGGTGGCCGCTCCCAGAGACGGTATGCGGTATTATTACTCGCAGATCGGGGATAAGGATTACCACATAGGGTATTATCGGGATCCTACTCAGGCAAAGAAGGTCGGGGGAACCATTCGGCATATCGTTAAATTCCCGTTCAGGGCAATCGTTTTGATGCGGAAGCAGACTGGATCGCTGGCACTCAATAATTCACAGAACGTCGGAAATTCAGAAGTCGGAGAAAATATTTTCGAACTTCCTGAAATGGGGATTGTTGATCCGAAGCGTGGTGTCAATTTGTGGCAGACACTACAGTTTAAAAATGAGGGGCTCCTTTATGCGTTCACAGACGACGGTGCTTTCAGGAGTTTTGATGGCACGGCGTGGAGTGTGCAGAATTTCGCATACCAATCAGGAAGAGATGCGGTATCACGGTATTATCTTCAGAAGCTTGACCAGGCGACAAGGCTTGTAAGCCATTATTCTCCGTATGGAGGATTCAAACTATGGATGACGCGCAATCTTCCGAATACAACTCCATCGGCTACTGTATATCAGGTGATTCAGGAAGTTGAGAGCGGAGAAGAGGATACCATTATTCAAGATGTTGAAGACGGAGAAGAGGATACAATTTATCAGGAAATCGGAGTAATCAATGGCTAGTGAATATGAACATGCCAGTCCCGACGTAAAAGCGCTTGTCGTGAGAATGAACGATCCGTATGCGACGCTTATCACTAAGTTGACCGAGGGAATGATGGGTATTGCCAATGACCGGAACGCTATTGTATTCGCGGACAAGGACGGCAATTTTCACAAAACCTTTCAGGATTCCACCGAGGACGGGGTTATCCCGGAAAACAGTGTTGTTTTCGTGGACTCCGATGGAAAGGCGACATATGACACTGGATTCAAAATTGATATTGCAAATGCCCGTATTGAGTTCCCATTACCGTTTACTCTGGCATTCGGAGATCAGGATACCAACGGTAGCATGAGGATACGTGTAACCACTGATGGCATTTATTTCGGCAAACGAGTTGCAGGAGTTTGGAACGAGGCGGAGATGTTGGCATGAGTTTTATCGTTGATAAAGTAATCGGGGAAACCCCGCTGGTGATTCAGTTCACCGATACCACCGTTGATGCCGTGGCGTGGGAGTGGGATTTCGGTGACGGGACATCTTCTGAAGAGCAGAATCCGAAGCATACTTTTTATACCGAGAATTCGTACACTGTTGTTCAGGTGGTTACACTCTCCGATACTACGACGGTGACGGTGACCAGAACTCATTTCATAATTTCAGTACCCGGAGAAACCACGGCAGAAGAGACGTGTTTGAGGTTTGCAACCGAAGAAAATGAGGGTCGCGGGTGGTCTAAATTAACCGGGACAAACTGGATTGATCCGGCTGATAACTTCGGTGTATCAAGCATTCTAGACGACAACGCCCAGGACAGGGTTGTGTGCCATGATCAGACTGATTTCAGGGTGTACGAAATAGATACCAGCGATCGGATAGTTCACGACCGTCCGGCGCCAGTGGACAAGGAAGGTATACAGAACTCTGAAATTTCATGGGAGAAGCGAGAGGCCGAAACGGTATTCAGTATCATCGAGGAACGAAAATTTATCACCCATGAGGATTCTTCTATCGATGTCCGTCCGGATGACGTTCGAAATCGCGGGGCCGAAGGATATGCCGCAACGGGCCTTCGTAACGCTCAACAGCTTACCCTGAAGGCTTACGCCGATGGTGAGCAGACCGATGCAGGGGCAACCGCAGAGAACTTCCCTGAAGGCGGGGAGGTGGTATTCAGTGGCAGGAAAATGAAGAGCAATCGCCAGCAGATGGCGGTAAGTGGGACGGCTTCGGAGATTACAGTGCTCAATCACATCCATAACTTTCTTGGAAGCGACGAGGCAAAGTCTACTGCAAAGCGTACGATGACCGAGCATACCATACAGCTTGAGCTGGCTACCGGGATGTTGCTTCATGTTTGCCGGGGCATCCTGCCGCTTCTGAATCGCGTTACAGGCCTTAACCTTGGGTCGGGTACTGCGATAGCCGGACCGGACGGCCAAAGCTATTCTGCGGTCTCCTGTGGGGCCACAACGCTTGATAACGCAGCGGCAGTTTCCGACTATACGGTTGTGATCTGGATAAAATCAGGTTCAGGTATCTCCGGGGTTGCCGGTATGACGCTATACGGTACTCATAGTGGTTTTTTGATGTACCATAAACGAGCGGCGAGCGGCCTTGCAGCGAATCGCACTCTTCTGTCTGGAGAGTATTTCGGGATTAGAATATACAGCAAACAGCTCAGCGCCGACGCGCTTGAGTACCTATATGACGACATTGTAGCAGGAGGAAAAGCAGTATGTCCGGTATGAAAACTATTTTCTTGGTGTTGGTGATGATTGGAATGTCTTTCGGGTGGACTGCGAGAATCGATTCTGCCCATATTAAACGCGGTGTAAAAATTGATAGTGGCTTAACGGTTGGAAAAACAGTGGAATGTGATAAGGTTATTGCTGATACTGTAAATGCTTTAGTAGAATTAGTTACTGATTCGATCAACAATACCGGTGGGTATAATGGGGTTAATGGTACATTTAGTGAAGCTGTTAGATGTGATTCTTTTTATTACAAAAATGGAGGAGCATATAAAAGCTTATCGACAACAACTTCTGGACCGGCCTTTGTTTATTGTAATCACAATTCAGATACTGCGTGGGGAACTTTTGAATATACTGTAATTGCTGGAAAATTATTTAATTTCTTTTTTGTCCCGGATTCAAGCCTTTCTTATGACGGCGGTTCAAATTCCTTTGCTTTTAAAATCCCATCGGGCGGCCCATATTGGATAAATGGTCCTTTTACTATACCTGTTTTGATACAGCAAGCTGGTATAGGAAATGGTGGGTGGGAGGATGGATATCTTAGATATATAGCAGGTCATATTTCTAATGAGGTATATAGGAATGCCGGTGAGCCATTTGCTACGGCACCGATAAATATGCGATTAGATTTTACTGGTAAGTTACCATAGTATTGTATTTTTAATTATCATGGAAAATTATGTCCTACTCTTTTCAATTAACCGGCAATCAAAAAACCGATCAGGTGGTTGGTGAGATTGCCGGTGTTCTGAACTGGTTGAAAAGAGAACTCGACAAGAAAGCAGATAAACGGTTACTCGATTCATTGATTCAGGCACTTGAAGCCGGCGGCGACCTTCCGGCGCTGAAATACTGGAGACGAATAGAGGTGGGACATGTTTTGCACTGGCAATATGATTCAAACTTTGGAGTAGGAGCACCTAATTGGGTGACATACGAATCGTCCGACCCGGAACATTGATTCTGTTATTGTTCTTTACTGCGGTTGCTGTTAAAGAATTTAATGATAGTGTTCATATTGCGGTTAACCCCATAACGCATAAAAGCGGATTAAGGGTTGACTCTGCTCTTTACGTTGGTAAAAAGCCTCTTTCCACCAATCCGAAATATTCGGCGGTTTTCGACAGCGCATCAAACCTGCTCAAAACATGGCCGCTCGATTCGATAACAGCGCATTCAACATACTCCGACAGTTCCGGTGTTTCAGGGGTTGCCGACACTGCTTTTAATACCCCTGACAGCGTTGGGTATGCTGACAGTGCAGGAGTTTCAGGAGGATTTGTTCATGGTGTGCCAAAAAATTATCTGACGCATTCGACCGGACCAACAACTCTTGGCGATAGTGCTCTAATGTGGGGAAACTGGAATTATTACGATGGTGGACCGGTTCTTTATTTTGGAACCTATTCATTAACTAATCCTACTTTTTTAATATATAATGCGTCAATAGACGCTGGTACTTCTGCTGATATTAACTTTTACAACGGGGGAACACAATACGGATATAATGTTGGTGTATGTAGGATGGTTTGGGAACGGCTAACAACAGGTTTTTATTCAGGGTTTTCAAGGTTTGCGTTGATTACGTCTGAAGATGCATTGCCTGATAAAAGCATTCATCATTTAGCAATAGATGAGCAGACGGCACAATTGTCATTAAATGATAGTATGGAAAATAGCCCTTCGAGAACGTGGAAGCCGGTATGGATTAAACATGGCGGATTGCAGGTTGAAGATTCTCTGATTATTAAAGATCTTCCTATTATTGCTATGACCGATACAGTTCCTATTATTCGAGGTGATGGTAAAGTTGGCGGAATATCTGCCTCGTCTTTTCGCACCGGGATAGGTGCGGCTTCTACCGTAAATATTTCAGACTCCCTCGACATTATCAGGGATACGCTTAATGATCGGTTACCGCTTCATGGAAAGGCCGACAGTGCCGAAGCTTCAGACAGTTCCGGAAAATCATACCACGGAGTAACCGCAGGATATACCCCATATTCGCTTACTACATCCACCTGGGGAACGAGCAATATTTATTATGACGGAACAAATGACGGGATAAATACCACAATCCCTAAAGGAAAATTTGATATTTCATCGAGCGGAAAAACGCTGTTTCTCGGAGCTGATCCGTCCGGAGCAACCACACGTACAGACGATAATCCTAAAGAGGCAAGAATAGCAGCTATACAATATGACAATGATGAGGAAGGGTCGGCTGCACTTGTTATTTTTAATGATGATATTGACAATCAGTTATTGATCGGTGGAGGATCGAATTTACTCAATGCAGCTACCTCAATAGGTTTTTATACTGCGGCAAACAATAATACTTTGACAGGAACAAATAGATTTGGTATCGCTTCAGATGGAAAAATAATCAGCTATTACGAACACAAGCTTGATTACTCGACCGCAAGCAGAGCTGTGTACCTCGA
>Ga0172380_10002726_pt1 | contig 26321 bp, 33 predicted proteins | sample Leawe162metaG_FD_119747 | JGI IMG/M metagenome (GOLD analysis project Ga0172380, IMG submission 119747) | Leachate microbial communities from a municipal landfill in Southern Ontario, Canada - Leachate well 162 metaG | ecosystem: Engineered > Solid waste > Landfill > Unclassified | place...
GAGTAGGGTACTGAGACGGGAATTGTAAAAATTCAGCCATTGCCTCTTCTTTTGTATTTTTGCCTGTCATAGCCATCATTGAACCATTAGGACCCCATGCCGGATCTAGCCAAGCTTTTGTTAAGTCTGGAGCGTAGTATCCCCCATTTCCAAGAAGTGTATGACAGTTCATACAGTTTTTAGTTTGTGAACCTAATTTACCTAGGTGAAGTAACTCTGCAGCCTCTTCTTCTGAGTAGTCATCTCTTCCAAAAAACATCTCTTTCTCACCAATTACCGGTACTTCATGGCCACGTTTTTTGTCCATTTCATAAGTAATTTTATAATTAATAACCGTAGGTCCCGGAACCCTCTTTGTTACACCATTTTGTAAATCTGCATCTGTACCTAACGTTATTTGTGGTATCGTATCAAACGTTAACCAAATAAGAAGTATTGATGCGAAACCTGTAACCCATCCTGCTGATCTCTGCCAGAAACGATTGTCACTCCATACGGATTTTTTAGCCACTGTACCCTCCTATAAATTATGGGTCAATATATATAAGTTAGTGTTCATTCTCTTCGTGAACACGGTCTTGCATGTAATAAACTGCATGTGGAAGTATTAATATTCCAAGAGCAGCAACAACTAAAGCCTTGGCTGTAAAATCATTTACATGCATAAAGCTTCCCATGAGATACAAACAGTAAGTCGTTAATATCCAAAATAGGTAGCTAAAAGGCATAGCCCAATTTTTGAGCAATTTAACTTTTACAGCTGTATATATACCAACATAGAATCCTCCAAATACTAAAACAAGTGTAGAAGATACAAACACTGTTAGGAATTCATCAGCAAGAATATCCTTCGTCATCAAAATTTCACCAACCATTTGCCTCTCCTTCAATTACTAAATTTTTCAGAATCAAGAGAAGTTTAGTCTGAATTAGTTTAAAATCAGTTGATATACATCAATTTTTTTAGCTAATTAAAAAATTAAGGTTAATTTTATTATTTCTGTAACAATCTGAAACATATTAAAGTTAATTATCAACTTTAGTAATATGGAGCGGCATAATGAAGTGCTATTAAATAAAGTGTAGAAGGGAGGAGAGTGTAAGCGCGAACATAAGCGTTATTGAGACTGCAACGACCCTTTTTTGCCTCTCTTGCAGACCATATTTCTCTTGAAGAAACTCGCTTATCTTTATTCCTGGAAAAACTGAAAACATTAACATAGGGATAGCCATAGCACCAATCAGTACAAAATCTTGAAAGACCATTTGTAAACTCTTTTCTTAAATTTAAATTACATTTTATCTCTATTATTATATCATTGATTAATTAATTTTTTTTAAATAAAATTAATTTTACATTTAATTTAGACAAAAGAAAGGATAGAAGATGAAAAAAATCTTAAGCATAACTGCTATATCTGTAGTGGCTCTTGTGTTGGGAAGCGGTTGTGGTTCGTTTATGGAAATGGCTCCAAAAGTTGAAAAGAGTAATGGAAGCATACCTCAAACTGCAATATATGTAGGTCATCATAAAAGCGAGGATGTGCTAAAGGCTATTAAGGTAGCGGCTGCAAAAGAGGGTTGGCGCGTTACTGAGTTTAAGAGTGAAGCAGTAATTGTTGAGAAGTCTTTTAATGGGGAGACGGCATCATCTACTATAATTTATCATAGTCAACATATTTATGGTGACAATAAAAACGCTCCGATGGAAGAGTTGTTAAAACTTAGACATGCAATTGTAGAAGAACTACAAAAAGAAAAGAAGCACTAATCTTTTCTATGCTTACTTGCTCTCCGCCCTTTAAGGCTTGCGGAGAGTAAAATTTAAATCCCAAAAGTCTCTTTAATCTTCTTTTCAAACTCTCTGTCGCTTAACTCTTTTCTTAATGGAACAAATGTTGTAGCTTCTACGCCTACCGGAATAGAAATATCTGCATTTTCATTCTCAATAATCATCTTTATCGTTTGAGCAATCGGTTCGGGTTTTGGTCCTTCGTTTATAGCTTTTGCCACAATCGGAACAAAGTGGGCAACCAAATCTTTATATGGTGAATTTTCACTCGTAGTTTTTGCATTTGCAACCAACCCTTTTTTTACAAAGTTTGTGCCAAAAAGCCCAGATTGGATAGAGTGAACTCTTATATTAAAAGGAAGCGTTTCAAATCTAAGCGAGTCAACAATCCCCTCAACCGCATATTTTGAAGCATTATAGTGCGAAAGAAGTGGGAGTCCCATCTTGCCCAGAAATGAGCTTATGTTAATAATAACTCCGTTCTTTGCCTCTCTCATGTATGGAAGAACCTCTCTCGTCGTTTTTATAAGCCCGAACACATTTACGTCGAACTGGTTAAATATCTCCTCGTCCGTTGCGTCTTCAAGTGTTGAAAGAAGACCGTAACCCGCATTGTTTACAAGTACGTCTATTTTTCCCTCGCTCTTTATAATCGCAGCAACAGTATTTTTGATGCTATCTGTTTTTGTAACATCTATATATATGCTTTTTGGATTTCCATTCAGATTTTGCGCATTTTTATCTCTTGTTCCGGCGTAAACTATATAGCCGCTGTCCGATAACAGCTTTGCGCTAAGCTCGCCCATTCCCGATGTTGCACCTGTTATTAAAACCACTTTTGACATGTAGAACTCCTTTTATTATCTCATATTAATAAAATGATTATATCATACGAATTAGTAAACAAAATTGCATAAAGTAGAGAGTAAATGGATTTTTTTAAGTATATACACGCAGTTGGAACCGGCGAAAAAGGCAATAGAGATTTGACTCTTGCCGAGTCAAAAGATATGATGGAGCAGATTTTAAAGCAAGAGGTTTATCCTGAACAAGCTGCTGCTTTTTTACTTGGGTGGAGACTTAAGCCTGAGACGACGGAAGAGTTTAGGGGAGTTGTTGAAGCTAGTGACATGTTTATAAAAAAAAGCGCAGTTGCTAACTCTATAGAGCTTGGGTATCCGTTTGACGGAAAAGCAAACAACCCGTTTATATTTCCGCTTGCTGCCAAAGTTCTTGAGAGTTCAGAGCTTAATCTTGTTGTAGTAGGAGATGATTTGGCACCCGCAAAGGCGGGCATAACTCTCAAAGAGGTGGCTACAAACATCGAGCTAAATAGAAATCTTCACTATTTTGACAGAGCTGATTTTTTCAAAGAGATGCATGATTTAACGCCGCTTCGTATGAGACTAGGTCTTAGAACGGGGCTAAATACTATTGAGAAGCTAACAAAAGTTGCCGATAGCGATTATGCAATTACGGGTGTTTTTCATAAACCTTTCGTAAAAAAATATATTGAAGCCTTTGCAGGTAGATATAAAAGGCTTGCGCTTATCCAAGGAAACGAAGGAACGCCAGAACTTTTTAGCAAGGGCAGGTTGTGGATTGCTGATGGTAGTGACGTGGAGGAGATTATCGTCGATCCGGAACATTACGGCATAAACTATACGAAATCTTGGGAGAGAATAACCCTGGAAGAGTCGTTGGAGCAGGTAAATAATCCATCGGCAGAGTTTTTAAAACTTGCACGTCTTAATGCTGCCGTCTATCTTTTTGTTGCGCAAAAAGCCGCGAGCATTGATGAAGCATACGAAAAACTAAGCGAATCTCTTTCATAAACATGAGTCATGAAAAAGACAGAGTAGATAAATTCTCAAGTCATGTAAAAAATATTCTACATGGCTTCTTTTTGGCAATCGGCACAACCATTGCCGAACCATCCACAATCTTGCCGTTAATCGTAAATTACTTCGGCGGCAGCTCTATGCTTGTGGGGTTTTTTGCCTCACTGCTAAGGGGCGGTGCCGTTATAGTTCAGCTCTTTGCTGCTTTTCACGCACAAACATACAAACTTATGATGCCTTATCTTCGCAGAGTATTTTTTGTGCGATTTCTCTCATGGTTTTTTATCGGCATTGCAATTATTCTTTTTGGTGAAGATTATCCAAATGTAACCCTCGCTTCCATCGGTTTTGGACTTTTTATCTTCTCTTTTAGCGCCGGTTTTGCGGCGATATACTTTAGGGAGATAATGGCTAAAATATTCTCTCATAAGTTTCGCGGCAAAACGATGGCATATCGTCAGTTTTTCAGCGGTGCTGGAGGGCTTCTCAGCGGAGCGCTTGCAGCTTGGATACTGGAGTCATTTGAAGCACCGCAAAGTTATGGTTATCTATTTATAATAAGTTCGTTTATTATGGGGCTTGGATATATTTCATTCTCTTTGGTAGAAGAACCTGTAAAAGAGGAGGTCTCCAAAAAAGAGAGCTCGTTTGGGGAGTTTTTGAAAAACTCATGGGCACTTTTAAAGGCGGATAAAAATCTCCAAATTCAAGTTACGACATTTTTTTTGGCTTATGGATATCTTATTGCTCTGCCTTTTATCATACTTGATGCCCAGCAGAAGATAGACCTTGACGGCGTTGCGATAGGTTCTTTGATTACCACTCAAATGGTCGGGGCGATGGTTAGTAATTTTTTGTGGGGAAATCTCAGCGGCAGAGGAAAAAACAGACTCACTGCAAAACTCTCAATATCTTTTCAGATAGTAGCTATCGTTTTGGCTTTTAATGCAACGTCGCTTTATGAGTACATTGCTATTTTCCTTCTAGTAGGCGCTTCAATGGACGGCAGCCGCATATCTTCAAGCAACTTAATACTCAAAATTGCCCCTGCGGACAAAAGACCTATTTACATTGCTCTTCAGATGAATATAGTCTCTTTGGGGATGTTTTTCTCGATTATCGGAGGGGTTATTTTGCACTACCTAAACTATACGGTTCTTTATGGTAGTGCAATCTTTACGCTTTTTGCAGCGCTCTACCTCTCTTTTAAGTTAAGAGACTGATTATATACCAAAGAATTTCTTAACGAACTCTCTCTCTTTTTCTGTCTCAATAAAGATTCTAGCAACACTCTGGTTGTTCTCGCCCATAACTAAAACCTCGTTGTTCTCAACCCTGAGGTGCTCTTTTCCCCATGCTTTGTCTAGCTCATCAACTCTGTGAAAAAATTCTTTAGAGCTTGGGCTCTCTTTTTCTCCGTTACGTTTGTCGATAATAGTTAATCCACCGACTTTTTTCTCTACTATATATGGGCTGTAAACCTTTATGGCTGCATATATACGTTCCTCTTTTGCTTCTGGCATCGCTCTTTTCATTGAGACGACTCCCAGTATTAAAAAGGCTGTGAAAAACCCAAATATTAAAGCTTTTTTTACGTTCATTTTTGACTCCATGTTTTTATATAATTTTCTGCTTTTTTTTCAAGCATTTTCATTCTCTCTTTGCCCTTTGGCAAGGTTTTTCTCAAATCTTTCATCTCTTGGAGAAACGCACCGATATCAGAGGGAATAAGCTCTTGAAGATATCTTCTTAGTTGTTTCGCAACAGCAGGCGATGCTCCTGATGTAGATACTGCAATAGTTAGGTCATCTTTTTTCACATAAGAGGGAAAGATAAAGTCGCAATAATCTACCGAATCAACAGAGTTGCAAAGGCAGTTATAGTTTTTAGATTCTGCAAATATTCGTGCTTGAAGAGGGATGTTGTCTACTGCGACGACAACTATTGCAAAATCTTTTATATCGCCTTTTTGATAACCTCTTTTTTCAAAATTTAGATTATTCTTTTCTATAACTCTTTTCATATCATCTGATAGTTCAAGCGCTATTATGGAGATGTCCGAAGTAAAATCTAAAAGATGCTCCAACTTCTCATAAGCTATGTAACCGCCGCCGACAATCAGGATTTTTTTATTATCAAGTTTTAAGAAGGCCGGAAAATAACTCATCTGTCTCTTTTCGTCTATTTTTCTACGACATAATATCATAGTTTTTTGAAAACTCTTATTGATAAAAATCAACTTGGATTAATTGAAATTAGATTACAATCGACAAAATAAAATAAAAGCATGAACGGAATAATAATAGATGAAAGATGAAATTTTATCGCGTATTCAGAAGAAATTTCCTTTGGTTGCAAGACCGTTTAAGGTAATAGCAGATGAATTAAACATGAGTGAAGATAAGGTTCTTGAGATTTTACAGGAGCAGAAAAAAAGCAATATTATACGTCAGACATCAGCGATATTTGATACCAAAAGATTGGGGTATAAATCCTCTCTTGTTGCTTTTAAAATTCCATCAGAAAAGATAAGCGATGCGGTTAAGATTATAAATTCGCATCCGGGAATATCGCACAATTATGAGAGAAACCATGATTTTAATATCTGGTTTACAGTTGCGGTTTCCCCGACGTCAAAGCTTGGACTTGAAAAGACGGTAGCGCTCTTAGCAGAAGCTACGGGTGCAGAGGATTATATCATCCTTCCGACTCTTAAACTTTTTAAAATCAATGTAAAACTAAATACGACCGGAAATGATGAGAAAAAAGAGGAAGTAAAAAAAGTAAAACATACAGATATTGAACTCACCCCTTTACATCACTCCATCATCCGATATGCACAAAACGATATTGAGATGGTAAAAGAGCCTTTTAAGAAGATTGTCGAGGCTCTAAATATTGACTACGATACTTTTTTTAATGCCCTAAGTGAACTTCAAGAGGCGGGTGTCATGAGAAGATTTGCTTCAATATTAAATCATAGAAAAGCAGGATTTAGCGCAAATGCCATGGTTGTGTGGGATGTTGATGAGGAGAACGGAGAGGCTATCGGTGAAAAAGCAGCTGCTTTTAGTGCGGTAAGCCACTGTTACCTTCGCCCGAAGTATGAAAACTGGCAGTACAATCTCTTTACGATGGTTCATGGAAAGAGCACTGAGGAGACAAACGCAATTATAGAAGAGATGGCTTTGGAGATAGATTCAAAAAGTCACATGCCGCTTTATAGCTCAAGAGAGTTTAAAAAAGTAAGAATAGAGTATTTTACTCCCGAGTTTGAAGCTTGGGAAGAACAATATGCAAATTAAGGAATAAAAATGGAACTTTTTTTAGAATTAGAAGCGGTATATATAGTAATAGGAATTTTTATTCTCAGCGTTACAGCGTTTGTAACAACAAGAGATTTTATGCCAAAGGTAGCATTTAAAAGAGGAATGCTCTCTGTCGGCGTATTTGTCGTGATAATGATAGCTCTCCACTACAGCGCGACAACATCAAGGATGCAAAACGTTGAAGAGATGTTTCATGCCGGTGAAGAGATAATTTGTGAAAACAAGATGAAAAGAACCGTTTCAAGATCTGTAATTTTGTCTAAAGCGCTTGGTTGGAGAGTTGAAGATCATCTATTTAAAAACAGTGATTATGAGAGAGATTTCCATACTTCAAGATGTGTTGAATGGACAGGCAGTGATATGAAGAAGGAAGAAGAAGAGAAGCAGAAAAAAGAGGCAAAATAGATGATGGCAACACTTAAGCGATATGCATTAGCAATGTTTATTTTGTTGCTGGTTTGCGGATTAATGGTGCTTGCGACTATAGGCGTTAAGCAGTTTAGCGATGAAATGGTTAAAGAAGCCGGAATCGTAGTTGAGCCAAGAGAGAGGTCTTTAGTAAAATGAGTCTAGCTTTTATATTGGCAATTGCCATAGCTGTAAGTATTGCTTTTCACTTCGTCGGGGTTTACGTGGGTGCTAAAAAAACTGTTTGGATTATGCTTGTTTTTGTATGGGCGATTGTTGTAGGCACCGCGATGAATGAGATTAAACCTGCCGGATATAAAGATATTGAGAAGATGAGAGGTCAGTTTAGCGACACCGATAAACTCATAGAAGAGGCGATGCCTGAAGTTTCGCTCTATGAAATGATTATAATTAAAAAAAGTTATCATACAAACAAACCCAAGAAGTAAGTATGAAAAAGAGCGTCGGTATTATCGGATGTGGTTGGCTAGGAAAACCCTTAGCTGAGGAGCTTTCTAAAAATCTACATGTAAATTGTTTTTCTAGACAAACCACCCATGACAACTCCCCTTTTTGGCAGAGCGATATAGTAATTGTCGCGATAAATACAAAAGATAACTACCTAGAGACACTGCGAAAAATAGCCACGCTTACAAAACTTACATGTAATATTTTTTTAATGAGTTCGATATCTATCTACAGAGAGTTTGACGAGGATGTCGATGAGAGCTTTGAGATAACACAATCCTCTCTTATAAAAGAGGCGGAGGAGTTGATTCTTGGCCTGAGAGAGAATGTTATTATCCTAAGGCTTGGCGGGCTTATGGGGGATGACAGGGTTGCGGGGAGATGGAAGAGTGCAACTGATTTTAGTGACGGTTATGTAAACTACATCCATAAAGACGATGTGATAAATATCATCAAAAAGATGATTGAAAATATCGTAAATCTAGGCATATACAATCTAGTAGCACCGCTTCACCCTACAAGGCAGGAGATACACACGAAAAACAGCCAAAGGATAGGTTCTGAGATTGGGAAGTTTGAGGGATTTTCAAAGCGCAGAGTCTCTTCGCAGAAGGTGATTAAAGAGCTGGACTATACCTTTTTACATCCAAACCCACTTGAGTTTTGGGATTAATGACTTCTTGCTAATGCAGCAAAATCAATCTCCTCTTTCTCTTTTTTCTCTTCTTGTGCTTTTTTATCCTCTTCAAAACTGCCGGTACTAAAAGTGTAGTCGCTGCTCTTTAGTATGCAACCTTTCATTCCGGGAACGCACTCCTTTTTCACGAGTTTGCAGTACCCTTTATAATCATGTTGGCAAGTCCAGCCCATCATCAACCCTTCATCTTATAAATTAATATTGAATTATGCTACAATTTTTTAAACAAAGGGATGGGGAAGAGATGAATTATAAAGTATTGGATACGGGTAGTATAGTCGAGTATATTTCAAATGTAAAAAGCGTTATGAACTATTTTGGCTCCGATGAAATAAGAGCCGATGAGATAGGTGATGGCAATCTTAACTATGTATATAAGATAAGCTCCGCTGCAAATCCTCAAAAAGCTCTTATTGCCAAACAGGCGGTGCCGTTTCTTAGATGCGTAGGCGAAGATTTTCCTCTTAGCAGAGAGAGGATGACCTACGAAATAAGAGCTTTGCAGAAATTTTATGCTATTTTTCCGAGTTTTGTTCCTAAGATTCATCATTCAAGCGAAGAGATGAGTCTAGTTGTTATGGATTATTTAGGCAGCCATATAATCATGAGAAAAGGGCTTATGGATAGCGTAAAGTACAAAAATTTCAGCGAGCATATCTCAACATATATGGCGGCTACGCTCTTTTATACATCCTCTTTGCATCTTGGCAGTAGCAACAAAAGAGAGCTGATGGACAGATTCAACTCAAATACCGAGCTCTGCAAACTGAGTGAGGATTTGGTTTTTAGTTTTGCTTTTATGGAGCATGAAACAAACGATAATGAAAATGTAAAAGATAATCCAGAGGCAAAAAAACTTTTTGCAGATATGGAGTTTAAAGAGAGAGTTTTGGAGTTAAAGTACAAGTTTATGACGCAAAGTGACGCACTTCTTCACGGGGATTTGCATACGGGTTCTATTATGATAAACGAGAAAGAGACCTATGTTATAGACCCAGAGTTTGCCTTTGTTGGCCCTTTTGGGTTTGATGTCGGGGCACTACTAGCAAATCTGGCAAACAACTATATTTATCACAGCGTTGTGACAAAAGATAAAGATTTTCAAGAGTGGCTTTTAGTGACCATGAAAGAGATACTAGAGAAATTTGGCGAGAAGTTTCTGAGTTTTTGGAGCGAGTCAAAAGAGTCAGCTCTGCTTGTAGAGGGCTATCTTGATGAGACAACACTAAAAAAGTACAAAGAGAAGTTTGTAAAAAATATTTTAAGAGAGAGTGTGGGATTTGCGGGCTGTAAGATGGCAAGAAGGGTTTACGGCGTTGCAGGAGTTGCAGAGATAAGAGGAGTAGAAGATAGAGCACTTAGAGCCGAGGCTGAGAGGATGGCTCTAAAAATTGCCAGAGAGTTTGTAATGAAGCACGACAAAATAGAGAGCGTAGATGAGATATTGGAGATGATAAAAAATGCAGGGTAACTACAAAGCGTTATGGTTAAATGATGACTTTTTTGATGAGTGTTTGGAGGTAATTGACCAAAGACAGCTTCCGTTTGTTTATGACACAAGACACCTCACAAATACCGAAGAAGTCGTAAATGCGATAAAAAATATGACAGTTCGCGGTGCGGGAGTTATCGGAAGCGTTGCGGCGTTTGGGATTTATATAGCCGCGATAGAGGTCGAGGGAGATTACGAAGCGCTCAAAGCAAAAGCGGCTTTGATAAGAGAGTCCCGCCTTACCGCAGTGAACCTTATGTGGGCGGTTGATAAGATGATGGAGCTTTTAAAAGATTCTGATGATTTGGTAGATGATGCAAGAAGATTTGCCATAGAGCTAAATGACCAAGAGGCATTAGAGAGCCAGAAAATAGCAGAATACGGCTGTGACATCATAGAGGATATTTTAAAAAAGAGCGGCAAAACAGAGATAAATATTTTAACTCACTGTAATGCCGGCTGGCTTGCGGTAATCGATGAGGGAACAGCACTAGCACCAATCTATGAGGCAAAGAGAAGAGGAATAGACGTACATGTGTGGGTTGATGAAACCAGACCGAGAAATCAGGGAGCATCGCTTACAGCATGGGAACTCTCCCGAGGCGGTATAAAGCATACAATCATAGCTGACAACATGGGTGGACACCTTATGCAGCACGGCATGGTGGATATGGTGATCGTCGGAGCGGACAGAGTAAGTGCCAACGGTGATGTGGCAAACAAGATAGGAACTTACCTAAAAGCACTCGCCGCACATGACAATAATGTCCCTTTTTATGTGGCTATTCCGACCTCGACCTTTGACTTTGAGATAAGAGACGGCGTAAAAGAGATTCCTATCGAAGAGAGAAGCGCTGATGAGGTTAGATTTATAAAAGGGGTGGATAGTGAAGGGGTAGTGCGTGAAGTGCGCATTACTCCAGAAGGTTCGTCGGCGTTAAACTACGGCTTTGATGTAACTCCGGCAAGACTTATAACAGGGCTTATAACAAACAGAGGGGTTTGCGAGGCAGATTTCGATAAAATTCAAGAAAAATTTAGAGGATAATATTTTGACAAGTTTATGGGATAATGAAGAAGCAAGAGAGTACAAAACAGATCTGGATCTTAGGGTTTATACCTCAAGACTGCTAGGGCGTGATGCCTCATTGGTGCTTCACGGCGGCGGAAACACATCTGTAAAATCAACTGCTACAAACCTTTTTGGCGATGTTGAAGAGATTCTTTATGTCAAAGGGAGCGGCTGGGATCTCTCAACCATCGAGGCCGAAGGGTTTGCGCCCGTAAAGATGGATATGCTTTTAAAGATGGCGGAGTTAAAAGAGCTGAGCGATACAGACATGGTAAAGTACCAGCGCCTTGCCATGACAAACCCATCTGCTCCAAATCCTTCAGTTGAAGCGATACTGCATGCGATTATCCCTTTTAAATTTGTTGACCACACGCACACTGACGCTGTTGTAGCCATTACAAATACAGAGGGCGGCGAAGATAAAATCAAAGAGCTTTACGGTGAGAGAGTGCTTGTTATTCCATACATTATGCCCGGATTTGTTCTTGCAAAACTCATCTACGATATGACGAGAGATGTAAACTGGAGCGACTTGGAGGGGATGGTTCTTATGAATCACGGACTCTTTACATTTAGCGACGATGCAAAGAAATCATATGAAAAAACCATAGAGTTGGTTGACAAGGCTGAGAGGTATCTTGAGGTTAAGGGTGCAAATCTACATGTAGAAAAATCTGACGTCTTTTTGGAGCTTCTTACTTTGGCAAAAATCCGCAAAGAGGTCTCAACTCTAAAAGGTGCAGCTACAATCTCCATCTTAAACGAGAGCGATTTGGCGGTGCACTTTTCAAAGCAAGATGTTGAGAAGATTGCCACACGTGGACCTCTTACACCAGACCATGTTATAAGAACAAAGAGAATCCCCGCTATTTTGGGAGATGACTTCAGAGCAGATTTGGCAGGTTTTGTAAAAGAGTATAAAGAGTATTTTGAGGCAAACAAAACTACGGAGACTCTTCTAAATCCCGCTCCAAATTTTGCGATACTTAAAGGCAGCGGAACTCTCTCGTTCGGTGCAAATGCAAAAGAGGCAAATATCATAAAAGATATAAACGACCACACCTTTGAAGCGATACTAAAAGCCGAAAAACTAGGCGGTTACAAAGCTCTGAGCGCTAAAAATATCTTTGAAGTCGAGTACTGGTCGCTTGAGCAGGCGAAGCTAAAAGGCGGCGGAAAATCGCCTGAGTTTAGCGGAAAAGTTGCAGTTGTAACGGGAGCGGCAAGCGGGATAGGGCTTGCAATCGCAAAGATGTTAAACTCAAGAGGCGCGGCTATTGTGGCTCTTGACATTAACAGTGAAGTTGAGAAAATCTTTGCAAAAAGTGATGCCATAGGCGTGAAATGTGATTTAACATGTAGTAATGATATTCAAAATGCAATTGAGAGAGCGGTTAAGAGTTTTGGCGGAATAGACATAGTTGTCAGCAATGCAGGCATCTTTACGCCAAGTGAGAATCTTGATAGTCTGAGTGATGAGAATTGGCAAAGAAGCATGGATATAAACCTTACTTCACATCAAAAACTGCTCAAATATACGGCACCGTTTTTAAAGCTTGGCGTTGATGCAACAGTTATCATGGTTGCTTCTAAAAACTTCCCTGCTCCGGGAAAAGGTGCGGCGGCGTACTCTGTGGCAAAAGCTGGACAGACTCAGCTTGCACGTATTGCAGCGCTTGAGCTTGGAGAGTTTGGAGTACGAGTAAACACGCTTCACCCGCATGCGGTATTTGACACGGCTATATGGACTGATGAAGTTTTGGCTAATCGTGCAAAAGCCTACAACATGAGCGTTGAGGAATACAAAACAAATAATGTGCTTAAAACGGAGATAAAATCAGACGATGTTGCAGAGTTAGTATGTGCAATGGCAGGAAGAGCGTTTGCAAAAACAACCGGCTCCCAAGTCGCAATTGACGGCGGAAGCGACAGAATAATATAATTTATTTTAAGTATAACATTCTTTTTATATTCTCAGGCATACTTTCAAGAGCAAACTCTTTTTGACTTTTGATGTAGCTTGGATATTTGAAATCTTTTGAGGTCATAAGGGCAAAAAGCCTATTTAGGTGCTCGTTTTCTATCGTTGTATATTTCACTTTCATCTCTTTAGCAATGCGAAGAAAAAATGTAAGCAGTATAGATTGTGCTTTTTCATCAACCGCATTTCCGTATATAACGCTCTCAAACTCTTTTTTCATAGTCATGATGTTGTATTCACATTTCTCATCGAGTTTATCGGCATCTTCCGTGCCCAAGTAGTTTAAAATATCAAGAATAAGGTTTAGAAACATTAGGTTTGTTTTGTCAATCGTGACGTTGTTTTTGTCTAATTTCTCTCTGTACGCGAGTATGTCCGGTTGTATATCTTTAAAATAAGCTAACATGTAAATCCTTTCAAAAATGAAAGTATAACACAACTTAATTATTTAGAGAATCAGCGCCCCTCTGCGTTAAAACCAATGTAACTCCGTCCTCTTTTATCTCTATCAAACCCTCACGTCTAAGCTCATTCATTGCTTTTTCTAGGGCATCGTTTTGCTTTGCGTCGAGTTTGGCTATGATATTTTCAACCACGTCACGCTTTGTCATGGTCTGACCAACAGTGTTGTTTTTTTTGAACCATTTCATAAACATCTCTTTAACCTCATTTTTTGGAGCCGTATCCAAAACTTTGTTTTTAGGAGCTGTTTTTATCTTATTTTTACGAGCTGATTTCATAGTTTGCCTTAAATTTTATCTGCTTTTATTTATCTCGCCATTGTCACATATTTTTACTAAAAAAATAGAATTAGCGCGCCTATTGTTGTATACTCTCGCTTATAAAAAAAACCGATACAAGGAAAAACATGGCTGCCAATGCGACTATTTACAAAGCTTCGCTAAACATCGCGGATATGGATCGCAACTACTACGCAGAACATAACTTTACTCTTGCCAAACACCCATCCGAGACAGATTTGCGCCTAATGATAAAGCTGGTCGCGTTTATGTTAAATGCTGATGAGGAACTGCTCTTTACCAAAGGAATTTCACAAGATGATGAGCCGGATTTATGGCAAAAAGCACTAGATGGCGATATAAAACTTTGGATAGATTTGGGTCAGCCGGATGAAAAGCGGATTAGAAAAGCGTGTGGACGCTCTCTAAAAGTTATTATCTACATGTACCAAGAGGGAAGCGCTTTGGCATGGTGGAAGCAGATGCAAAACCAGCTTGGGCGTTTTAAAAATCTCTCTGTGGTTTATCTGAATATTGATGGAGATATAGAGCTTTTGGCTAAGAGAGCAATGGTTTTGCAGTGCAACATAAGTGACTGCGAGCTTAGCGTAATTGAGGGTGATAAGAGTATTGCCGTAAATCAAGAGATATGGAAATAGGATAGAAGGAGAGAAAATGGCACTCTTTGGAGCATTGGAAGTTGTGAAAAGTCAGGCGGATGGAGAGAAGTTTAAAACAGCATTTCTCTATCTTGAGAGATTGGTTGATAAAAAGAGTGTTGAGCATAAAAGAGTTATGGAGACTGTTTTGGGTGCTTGCAAAAAAATAGAGTTGGATGAGCAGAGTTTCGTGCTGGAGCAGGCATATAACTCCAAAGATAGAGGGGAGTGTTTTTTTGAATCTCACAGAAAATATATCGACGTGCAGTTCATCCTTGAGGGCGAAGAGATTATAGAGGTTTCAAACACAAATCTTTTGGCGGTAGCTTTGGCTTACAATGAGGAGCTGGATTTTATAAAATATGAGGATAAAAAGGGAATTTCGTCTATTGTTTTAAAAGCGGGAGATGTTGCTATTTTTTATCCGCAAGATGCGCATATGCCGTGTATAAAAGTCAAAAAGAGCGTAAAAGTTGTTAAGGCTGTTGTGAAGGTTGTGGTGTGATTATGGTTTTTATTGAAGCTACAATATAAAAAGTCTACTGAAAAAATATTTTTTCTCTCTCTTGGATATCGGGGTGAGAACTGAGATAGTAGAAACTCTGCTTTTCTTTTGGTTTATGTGATTGTATAATCTTTTTTAACATACTGATAAAATTGAGAGGGTTAATATTTTGCTTTTTTAAAAGGTTGTAGGCGTAAATATCTGCTTCTCTCTCAAAATCTTTAGAGTAGTGTTGTCTCAAAAGGATTACCGGTATGAATCCCACAACAGTAGCTAGGCTTGTGATATCACCCGTTGCAAAAACAAGTCCTATATAAAGAACGGAGTCTTGCATAAGTTGGCGTAAGATATGTCTGTGGTAGATATGCCCGAGTTCGTGGGCTACAATGGCAAAGATTTCATCCTCATTTGCTGAGAGTGCAACAAGTTCATCTAGAAGGATGACGGTTGCACTGGGAAGCGCAAAAGCATTTGCGCCCAACTCTTTAGAGGAGCGAAAAATTATTTCAATTTTTGGGAGATCTTTTATGTTTTTGATTCTTTCTTGAAATTTTTGTTGCAAAGCATTCTGTCTTGTTGCCGAAAGAGTGGAAGGTTGAAGATAATTTTCTTCAAGTGTTTTAAGGGCATCTTCTCCAAATGCATAGGCTTTTTCTTGGGAAATTTCCATTGCTATGCTTTTACTGATTGTGGGTAAAAAAAAGTTATAAGAACCGTAAATAAGCGCTATTAATATGATGATTGCTGGGAGGATGATACCGAATTTTATACCAAAAACTTTAAGTGAATTGAAACGTTCGCTGTTCTCGTTTTGTATAATAAACTTTTGGAGTTCGTGTGTATTTTGACACTCTAAAATTTGTCCGTCATAAAGGTAGAGAAGATAATCGTCTTTTTCCTTTTGGTGTTTAAAACTTATGCTTTTGTAGCTGTAATAAGTGTTTTGAACAAAAAGTTGTTTTTTAGAGAAAATAACCTCTACGGAGTTTTTTTCTTGGCAATTGGCAGTGTATTTAAATGCTCTCATCGAGGTCTAAAAAAATCTCTTCAGCCACTTTGTTGTTGTATTCAAGGATAATGGCTTGAGAAAAAAAGAGCTCGTAAAGCTCAAAGATCAAAATAACACTTATGATAATGATACCAACGATAAAATATTCGCTAAAAAGAGTAGCGATGCCGATAATAAATCCTCCGAGGTTTAAAAAACCTCTAAGATATTTTTTGAGGTAGAAGTGGTGGAGTCCTGCAAGAAAAATCCAATTTAATACTGCGTAGGTATCAGGATCTTTCAAGGATTTGTTCAGACGAGCATAATAAATTTTTCGTTTTGCATCGTCAAGCTGTGCTGCTCGAGCGCGAATACTATCCTCTTTTTGCAGCGCTTCTTCCATCCTCATGCTATTTGCCTAAAGTGATAATTACCGCTTCTCTTTGCCAAAAAAGCAAAAAACGTTTTTTTTCAACGATTTGAAATACCATTTGCCATCCGCTTGCCGCATGCTCGTTGAGTGTCGCTTCCATTTTGCGAATAGGAATTCCCGATGAACCTAGAAATATAGTTCCCATTCCTCCTTCTACGACATGAAGTACCTTGAATTCTTTAAACATTGTTTTTCCTTAAAATTAAATAACCTTCTAATATATCTAAAAACTATCATTGAAATTTTATAAAATAAGTGTAAAGAAGAAAGATATGTTTTTTTGTAACTAGAGGTAACAAAAAAAACCATTTTGTGAAGAATGGCTTAACCATATATCATAGAAAAGTACTTGGCTATAAAACACCGGTAGAGGTTTATTTGATACAATTACGAAATCTTATGTAGTAGTTTAATCAGATGTTGCACATACTTACTACTTGAATTGACGAAATTATTTTTGCAAATTACCTAATTTAACTTAAATATCAAGCTTGATATATTTTTTTCAAGCTTATCAAACTTTTCATTGTAAATCATAAAAATTGTTTTAGAGTCTATATCGATGTAATGATGCGTTATTATCTCTCTTTAGACAGATAGCTTTTTAAAATCAAGAAGTGCATGGGTCATAAAGATATAAGCACAACTCAGCGCTTTACGCTAATCCGTGCAAATTTGCTTTAAAACCTCTAAAATACAATACTTCAAAGAAAATTTCAAACTCATTGTTTCGCCAATTCTAATATCAAGAGCAATTTTTTTATACTAAAGTTATTAAAAAGTAATCTAGTGTTATCAAAAAGTTATCTAAATGTGATATGTTAGTAATATTCATTTGTCATTATTACGCCAAAATAAATCTCAAAGGTGTCTTTATGAATCAAAAATTCTCTCTTAGAACTTGTCTCTCACTTGCTGTCATCTCTGTTTTAGCTTCAGCGAATAGTGCAACTGCTACAGCTCAAACAGACCAAAATAGTACTACAAACTTAGGAACATTTGAAGTTGTGGATTCTCAAGAAAAGTACCGCCATCGCAGCGACACTATTACTCCTACACTTGTGTATGATCGTGAATTTTTTGAGCGATTTGAACCGACAACAGCGGGTGCTATGCTTAAACGCGTGCCGGGTGTTGTGTTTAAAGGTGATGTTGGAGAGTATGATTTTATTCAACTTAGAGGTCTTGCAACTGCTTATACACAGATACTTATCAACGGTAAAAGAGTTCCAGGTGATGGGAGTGACGGAGAGATTAACCTTGATCGTATCCCTGCCGAGATGGTAGATCGCATCGAGATTGTTCGCTCCCCATCGGCAGAGATTGATTCTCAGGGTGTTGCAGGAACGATTAATATCATTCTTAAAGACAGTGAATCTCTAAAAGGCGGTTTTTATCGTATTGGCATGAGTCAACATGACAACGGCGGAGACAATCCTTGGACGGATAAAAAAAATAAGCCAAACGCTTTTTTATCTTATAGTGATACGCTTGAAAACTTTAGCTACTCCGTCTCTGCTTACTATCAAGAGCGCTATAATCCAAAAGATAAAGTAACCAACGAACATGAAGATGGTCATGATGATAAAGAGAGTTGGGTTTACACAGAAGATGAGTGGGACAACCGTGAATCCGAAGATAGCTCTTTGGCGGCTACTTTTGATATAGATGTGACAAATGCGGATACGCTTTTTTTAAGTGCAAACTATTTTCATACAGATAGAATAGAAGAGCAGTATGAGTTTAAACATGAAAGAGACGCTGCGAGTGACCCTTTTGTGCTAGATGAGATAGAACATCAAATCATGGATATTGAAAAAACAACCTACTCTTTTGAAGTAGCCAATGAACACACCTTTTCTTCTTCGGACAAACTAAAAATCTCTCTTTCTTACGATGATTTTTCTTCTACAAATGATGAGCATAAAAATGATGAAGCAACTGATACGAGAGATGATTGGATAAACATTCAAAATATACGCGCAGGGGATCACAAGGGTGAATTGACAGATACGGATGATAAGGAGATTAAAGCTTCTCTAGGATATGCGCTTAATAGCCTTGAAGAACACAAAATTAAGTTTGGCGTACAAGTGCAAAATAAAGAGAGAGATACAAAATTTAATGAATATGAGATAGAGGATGGTGCACGTTCTGAGGATAGTATAGCTTTTGGTACTCACAAAATAGATCAAGATAGATTTGATACTTATATAGAAGATGCTTACAAAATTTCACCTCGTGCTTCACTTCAAATAGGCGGTCGCTTAGAATTTACATCGACCAAACAAGAGGGAGTGGAACTATCTATGGATAATGATTACACATTTTTCAACCCATCACTGCACTATAAATATGCCCTCACGCCGAGCGATCAGATTCGTTTCTCTGTAGCGCAAACGCTTCGTCGTCCGAATTTTGATGAAATGGTGCCTTTTGAGTCTGAAGATACGCCTGAAGATTACGATGTTCTTGTTGGAAATCCAAATTTAGAGCCTGAGGTCTCTGTTGGATTTGACTTAGGGTATGAACATGCATTTGTGGAACAGTATGGTATTTTTGGCGCTAATCTTTTTTACCGTGACATAAAAGATAAAATTGAGTTAAGCCGTACGGGCGAGAACACGGTAGAGGATGATGGAGAGTTTTTTACGGGAGGAGTCTACACCCCGAGCAATGTAGGCGATGGAGATGTGTATGGTGTTGAGCTTGATGCAAGTTTCCCGCTCTCTTTTATTGCTCTTCCATCAGTTAGCTTTTTTGCAAACTATACTTATCTTGACTCTTCTATAAAAGATCCTTTCACAGGGCAAGATCGTCAGTTTAATGATCAGCCGGATTATGTTTACAACTTTGGTTTAAGCCATACGCTTAAAAAACTAGGGCTTAGTTATGGATTTAGCTACCAAAAAAGGGGTGACTCTACGTATGAAGACTCTGTAACGACGGAGGTAACCTCTTATGATGCAAACGTAGAGGCTTTTATTGAGTACAAACTCTCCAAATCTTTTGTGTTGCGCTTTACGGGAGATAATCTCTTTGATGCCGATGTAACGGAGCACATGACAAACTATGACTCTCTTAGCGATAAACTAGCAAGCGATGTTGATAGCTACGAGACACAGATTGAGCGTGCCGGTGCTCTTTATATGCTTACACTCTCAGGACGTTTTTAATGAAGCGCTCTATTTTTTTTGCCCTTTTGGGCATGGGCATGTTGGTTCTTTCCGGTTGTAGCTACTCTCATCCGAATATAAATGCCCCTGTAATTAATGTTTTAGCAGATGGTGAAACCGATATTATGAATCATGAAGGAGATGTGGCAGATGACCCCGCTCTTTGGCTTCACCCTCATGATAGAGAGAAAAGCGTTATCATCGGCACGAACAAAAAAGGCGGAGGACTTGATGTTTATGACCTCTTTGGTAAACGGATTCAAAGTCTAAAAGACGGTAAATTTAATAATGTTGATTTAAGATACGGCATGCAAGTTGGCGGTAAAAAAGTTGACATTGTTGCGGCAACCAATCGTACGAATGACTCTTTGGCTCTCTACGGCATCGACCCGCAGAGCCGCTTGCTCTACCCGATAGCAGCACGAACGATACCTACTCTTGATAAAAGTTATGGCACATGTATGTATCACAACCAAAAAAATGACACATTTTATGTTTTTGTCAATTCTAAATCCGGAGAGTATAGAGAGTACGAGCTTTTTGAGAGTAATTCAAAAGTAGATGCAAAGCTTGTTCGTACTTTTTTTGTAGGCTCACAGCCTGAAGGGTGTGTTGCAGATGATGAAACAGACATGCTCTATGTCGGAGAGGAAAATGTCGGTATTTGGCGCTTTGGAGCATTGCCGCAGAGTGGTGACATGAGAGTGCTTATTGATGCCGTGAAGGGTGGACACATTAAAGATGATGTCGAGGGCTTGGCACTTTACACGCTAGCAGACGGCGAGGGATATCTTGTAGCTTCTTCCCAAGGAAACAATAGCTACACACTTTATAATCGCAAAAGCGGTGCTTATCTTGGAGCGTTTCGTATAGTTGATGGTGTTATAGACGGTACAAATGATACAGATGGTATTGAGGTAACTTCACAAGCGCTCGGCTTGCAATATCCTTATGGCATGATGATAGTTCAAGATGGAACAGATGCTCCTTCAGGTAAGCAAAATTTTAAAATATTGCGTATGGAAAAAGTGCTAGATTCTTTGCATTTGGCTTATTAAGAGTATGTTGATGCGATTTTTTTTCCCATGGATAGTTTTTTTTATGCCGTTGTTTGCACAGGTAGATGGAGTGCTTAATACATTGGAGAGTGCAAATACAAAAAGTGCGGCTTTGCAACAAAATATAGACACTTATGCAAAACAGAGCGAGACAATGTTTGAAGAGTATGAACAAATCAAAAAAGAGTTAGAAGAGCAACGCACCTACAACCGTCGCCTTGAGATGATTGTAGATACGCAAAAACAGGAGTTGCCAAAACTTCAAGAGCAACTTCAGACGATTGAGACAACGCAAAAAAAGATTATTCCTCTTCTTTTTGATATGGTAGAGACTTTTGAGAAGTTTGTTGCACTCGATACTCCTTTTTTGCAAGAAGAGAGAACTAAGAGAGCAGAAAATCTTAAGAGTTATATGGCAAATCCCGATATCTCTTTGAGTGAACAGTTTCGTATGGCACTTCAGAGTTACAAAATAGAGTATGGTTATGCTAGAACGCTTGAGGCGTATCGCTCCCAACTAGGCGGCAAAAATGTTGACTTTATCCGAGTTGGCAGAGTTGGGCTCTACTACCAAACACTTGATCTTCAAGAGTGCGGCATTTATGATGCCTCAAGTAAATCTTGGGTGAAATTAGAAAACAGCTACAATGAGCATATCGCCAAAGCTATAAAAATGGCAAGAAAAAAGATAGCACCGGACTTTTTGACGTTACCTATCATAAAGGGTACGTTATGAGAGTGCTTTTTCTCCTCTTTACATGGGTGTTTTTGCTTCATGCTTCCTCACTTGATGATCTGCTTCTAAACGTACAAAATGCAGCTACTAATCAAATAAAAACAGACAAGGCGCGAGAGGAGATTTTTAAAAAAGATTTTCAAGCAGCCAAAAAAGAGCTTGAGGCGATTCGTGCTGAACTGGCTTTGCAAAAACAGAGAACAAAAGAGTTAAAAGCGACGTTTGAGATTCAAAAAGAGCGCTCAATAGAACTTAACAAAAAGCTTCAAGAGCGCTCTGTGGGGCTAAAAGATTTATTTGCGGTAGCACAACAAGAGGCAAGAGATTTGTCTTCTATGCTTCAGGGTTCTATGACTTCGGCACAATTAGTCGGTCGCAGTGCTTTTTTAGATACTTTTGCTGTTGCACACACTATTCCAAGTATCGATGATCTCTCTAGATTGTGGCAAATTTATCTTGAGGAGATAGTTGCTTCAGGCAAGGTTGAGAGTATGGAGGTAAAAAAAATTACTCTTGGGGGCGAAGAAGAGGCTTCACATGTAACAAGAGCGGGAATTTTTACGGCATTTGACACAGAAGGTTTTGTTATTTTTGATGAGACTCTTCAAGGTTTTGTTGCAATTGCGCGTCAGCCCGAGAGTAGATTTTATGACTCTATATCAGATTTTAGCAGCGCACAAAAAGGCTCAGTTGTTCCCATGACGATTGATCCAACACGTGGCGTTCTCTTTAGCATGCTCAAAGAGAGGGCAACTGTAAGCCAACGAATAGAACAGGCGGGTGTAATCGGTTATGTTATTTTGGCTCTTGGAGTTTTGGCTCTTCTTTTTGCTTTAGGCAAAGGCGTGGTGCTTTTTGTAACAGATAGAAGAGTCCAAATGCAACTCCACAAAAAGATAGCTGATGTTAACAACCCTTTAGGGCGGATTTTGAGTAGTTTTGAAAAATATCAGAAAAATGATGTTGCAACTATCCAAAGCAAGCTTGAGAACGCTGTTCTTGGAGAAATTCCAAGCATAAATTCCGGACTTGCAATGCTCAAGCTCATTGCCGCAGTTGCTCCTTTGCTTGGGCTTCTTGGTACGGTTACTGGAATGATTGAGACATTCCAATCTATAACACTTTTTGGAACGGGTGATCCAAAGTTGATGGCAGGCGGTATCTCTCAAGCACTTATGACAACAGTTTTAGGGCTTGTAGTTGCCATTCCTGTTCTGTTTTTGCACAATATTTTACAGGTAAAAAGTCGTCGTATTATCACTATTTTAACACAGCAAAGTGGTGCACTTGTGGCAAGAACTTTAGAGATGAATCAAGAGAGAACTTCATGAGCATGGAGCATTTTTTTGAGGATTTATCGCTTTTTTTTGATGCAGGAGGAGTTGTTCTTAGCGTACTTTTTTGTCTTAGTGTCTTTTTTTGGATGCTCGTATTTGAGCGAATCATCTACTTTCAAACTCTTTACAAGATGCAATCAAACAGAGTGTTTTTAAAAATGAAAGAAGAGGGCAGTGAGAGTTGGAGCGCTAAGCAGAGCAATAAGTCTCAAATCTCTATGCTCTATTTGGAGTTGCAAAAAAATATCTCTACCATAAAAGTTATCATCGTTCTTTTTCCGCTTCTGGGTCTTTTGGGAACGATTACGGGAATGGTAAGCGTTTTTGACTCCATGAGTCTTCTTGGAACAAACGCAAAAGCGATGGCAAGTGGTATTTCAATGGCAACAATACCCACGATGGCAGGCATGATGCTTGCGGTTCTTGGACTTTTTGTCTATAGTAGGGTGAAGTATATTGTCTCAAGAGAAGTACTTTTGTTTGACGAGAAAACAAGGGGTTTTTATGATGCAAAAGAGTAAAGATTTTTTGATAGAGAGTGAGGATGAAAACGGCATCGATATGACGCCTATGCTTGATATCGTCTTTATCATGCTTATATTTTTTATTGTAACAACATCTTTTGTGCGTGAATCCGGGATAGAGGTCAACAAGCCACAAGCAGCTACTGCTAAGGTGGATAAAAGAGCTAACATTATTATCTCTATTAATAAGCAGGGTGAAATTTGGATAGATAAAAGACCCATCGATATTCGTGCATTGCGTGCAACTATTGAGAAGCTTCATGCAGATACGCCTGAGGGAAGCGTGGTTATTGCCGCAGATACGAAAGCATACACCGGAATTTTAGTCTCTGTTATGGATCAGGTGAAGTTAGCAGGCATCGAGAAGATTTCCATAGGGGCGCAGAGTGATTCAGAGTAGTTCTCTTCGTTGGGGTGGCTCTTTTATTTTGGCGCTTTTGGTCACGACGGCTCTCTTTTTCTCTATGCATGCCATGATTAGACATGATGGAGATGGTGTTGTGCCAAACGAACTCTATAAGGTGATAGATTTTGTCGCTCCGCATAAAGAGAGGCTTACGCCTGAGATACAAAAAGAGCTCCCACCTGAACCAAAACCAAAAGAGCAGCCTCCAAAAGTGTCGACGCAAGCAACAAAGAGTAACAAGAGCAGTGTTACGCCATTGCCACTTCAAACAATAGCCATGCCTGATATAAGCGGTATAGGAAACGGGGCAAAGCTTTTTGGCTCAGCGCCAAAGATACCAAATGGTATGCAAGAGATGAAGTTTGATGCCGAGCTTACTCCAATGGTGCAGATAAACCCTCTCTATCCTCCGCGAGCCAAAAGAATGGGTGTTGAAGGGCATATCAAAGCACGCCTTGAGGTGGATGAGAGTGGTTCTGTGACAAATATACAAATTGTGGAGTCTATTCCAAAGGGCACTTTTGACATGGCGGCTATTCGCGCGCTTAACAAATGGAAATTTCGTCCAAAAATGGTTGCAAACAAAGCCGTTGCACAAGTTGGAATAGTAACGCTTAGCTTTAAACTTGGAGAGAAGAGATGAAGTTTTTTCTTTTGTTATTTTTGACTCTTGCACTCTTTGGCGAAGAGAAAAAAGAGCCCTTTGTGCTTCAAATTGAGACGCATGACGCTATCTCAAAGGCGCAAAAACTTATTGATGAAAATAAGATAGAAGAAGCGCAAAAACTTCTTTTAAGTACAAAGGAGAATAAAAAAATAAAAAAATCTGCAGATCTTGCTTATATTCGATTTTTTTTAGGTTACTTTTACGCAATGCAAGAGAGTTTTACACAAGCCATAGATTTTTTTGAAGCGTCACTTACATACAATGCTCTTAACGAGGAGCAGCTTGAGAGTGCTTATCTCTATCTTGTGCAGCTTACGCTCGAACAAGGTGCTACAGTAAAAACACTTAATTATCTTGATGCACTTATCGCCATAACAAAAAAACCAAAAAAAGAGTATTACATATATAAAGCAAAAATTTTTATGCAGCAACAAGAGTATAAAAAAACTTTACAAGCGCTTGATAATGCTTGTAAAAATGAACAAACTCACAGCGTAGATCTTCTTAAGATGAGGCTCTATGCTCATTATATGCTTCAAGAAAACCAAGAGGCGGTTGGTGTAATAAAAAAGCTTCTTGTTTTAGAACCGCATGAAAAGAGGTATTGGCTGCAACTCTCCTCTTATTATACAACCCTTGGAGAGAAAAAGAGCGCACTTGCTGCAATAGACGCCTCTAATGTTGCAGCACTTAATCTGCAAGAGAGCGAGACGCTTCTGCTTGTTGGATTGTTGCATGAGAGCGGTATCCCTTACAAAGCCGCAGTGGTGCTTGAGAAAAAGATAGAAGAGGGAGTTGTTAAAAAGAGCAGCGCTATGTTTGAGCGTCTAGGAGATCTCTTTTTTGATGCAGCAGAGCTACAGCGCGCACTCTCTTGGTACAAAGAGGGAGCCCGCATAAGCAAGGATGGAGCACTCTATTACAAGATAGGACGTCTTTGTATGAACAAACGAGATTTTGAGTGTGCTGTGCAAAATATTGAACAATCGCTTAAAGATTCAAAAGAGGATGAAGCACAAAAATATCTTCTCTTAGGAAGGGCTTACTATGAGTTGCATCAAAGCAAGAAGGCGCAGTCGGTATTTGAAAAAGCCCTTGGAGATGTAAAGTCTCAAGAGAGCGCAAAGGCTTGGCTTGCCTTTTTGGAGCGTCAATATCAAAGATAAACTACTTTTTAGGAGTTTGTCTGTTAACGGCAGAGTCAAATCTGCAACCAAAATCATCATAATCTGATAAACTAGACCGGCGAGTTGCTCACAATCTCAAATGGTGTTCCCATCGAATGATTACATTTTTATAGAGACAAAACCGCGACTAAAATTGTTCTAAAAGTAAAAAAATATTGAAAAAGTGAATAGATAGAATAAAGTTATTGATATAAGAATTAGTTATGAAAAATGTCTGAAAGTGTCGTGTTTAAGGAGGTTGTGTAAAAATGTGGTGAACCCTCAGAGAGAATAAGCCCAGTATCCCAATACCCTTTAAGTCCCATAAATAGGGCGTTTGAAGCATTTTTTCCATCCTTTTTTTTGTTGTACAGTTGTTGCACAGTTGTATGACATTGTAAGCTAGTAAATCTTAAAAACACTTTTTTAACATCATATAAAAAATAGAAAATATACTATAATATCAACATAGAAATTAAATAGTAAATTTACAAGGATTTATAAAATGGTCAAGTATGCTCAAAATGAACTTTTTTCCATTACTGATTTTACCAAACAGATTGGCAGTGCCATAGGCAGTATCAAAGAACACTCGTTGGAAAAGATAGGAATACTCAAAAACAACAAACTTGAAGCCGTTGTTATCTCAACCGATGAGTATGAAAGACTCAAAGAATTAGAAGAGCGATATGAACTAGCAGAACACACGCAGATATATAACCAAGAGACTGTGAAAGAACCTCAAAAAAACATTTCAAAGAGTGCCTAAAACTCTCTTTGAAATAAGATAAAAATAGATTTAAAAACTCCCTATTTCAGTACTCTTAAACCCCAAAAAAAATACAA
>Ga0172380_10002727_pt1 | contig 26318 bp, 23 predicted proteins | sample Leawe162metaG_FD_119747 | JGI IMG/M metagenome (GOLD analysis project Ga0172380, IMG submission 119747) | Leachate microbial communities from a municipal landfill in Southern Ontario, Canada - Leachate well 162 metaG | ecosystem: Engineered > Solid waste > Landfill > Unclassified | place...
GACGTACACGAGCCAGACGTTCACCCTGGACGCCGGCACGTACTCGCTCTCCGAGATCGACGTCACCGGCTACACCGAGGGCACCTGGTCCTGCAATGCGGTCGCCGCGGGCGCCTACAACGCAGGCTCGGTGACCATCGCCAACGGCGGCAGCGCCACCTGCGAGATCACCAACAATGATCAGCCGGCGCACATCATCGTCGACAAGGTGACCTTGCCTGCCGGCTCCCCGACGGTGTTCACCTACACCACGACGGGCAGCGGGTACAGCGGGTTCACGCTGACGGATCTGGCCGCGCCGAACGACCAGACGGTGGCGGCCGGTGAGTACAGCATCACGGAGACTTTGCTCTCCGGGTGGCTGCTGACCGACCTCTCCTGCACGAACGGCGCGACCGGCGAGGAGACCTCCGGAGGGTTGACCGGGAAGGTCACGGTGACGGTGGCCAACGGCGAGACGGTCACGTGCACCTACGTGAACCAGGCGCCGCTGACCACTCGCACGCAGGGCTTCTGGGCCACCCACGCGGTGACGAAGCAGGGCGACGACGGACTCACGCTGGCCGTGTGGTTCGGCGGCACCTGGAACGGCATCACGTACGCTCCGGTGGACGGCGCGGGCTTCAGCCCGAGCGGTCTGGGTTGTCTCGCCGGCCTGACGCACGAGCAGCTCCTGGGCGGGTTCTGGGCGAACATCGCCAAGACCTCCGCGGGTGACGCTCGAGGTCAGCTCGGTGCGGCCAAGATGCAGCTGCTCCAGCAACTGCTGGCCGCGATCCTCAACAACAACGCCTTCAGCTCAGCGCCCTCGATGAACCTGGGCGTCGCGGTCGACCGGTTCTGCAACAGCACCGACATCTCCGCGGTTCGGGAGGCTGCCAGTGCGATGGCGGGCTTCAACGAGAGCGGCGATAGCGGGACGTTCACTCCTGGCGGCTCGGCGAACGGCAAGGGTTCGAAGGACCTGGCAGGGACGAACAGCGGCATCGCGTACTGGGACTGGGTGATGTACCCGTAGCGAGCACGCAGCGGAGCGCAACTCGAGGAGGGGCCCCCATCGGGGGCCCCTCCCCCGCTCCGGAGCGTTCGCGGGCGGTCGGCGCATGAACATCCGCCGCCCGCCCGGACTGCACACGGCCGGGACACCGGCTCGAATGGAGGAGTTCCCGTGAACGAGCACATTCCCGCTGCCCTGCCTGCTCGCCGCCGGGTGGTCATTCTCCCCACCTACAACGAGGCCGCCACGCTGCCCCGGATGGTCGAGGACGTCCTCCACGCCGTGGCGACCGACATCATCGTCGTCGACGACAACTCGCCGGACGGAACCGGGAAGATCGCGGAGTCGCTCGCGTCCACGGAGCCCCGACTTTCGGTCATCCATCGGATGAAGAAGGCCGGACTAGGCCCCGCGTACGTCGAGGGATTCCGGGCCGCGCTGGACCGCGGCTATGAGCAGCTGTTCCAGATGGATGCCGACGGGTCGCACGAACCCGCCGCGCTCCCGCTGCTCGCGTCCGCGCTCGAATACGCCGATCTCGCCATCGGCTCCCGGTACGTCCCGGGCGGCGCCGTGGAGAACTGGTCCATGGTCCGCCGGGCGATCAGCCAGGGCGGCTCGATCTACAGCCGCCTGCTGCTCGGCCTCCACGTGCAGGACACGACATCCGGGTTCAAGGGATGGCGGGCCGACCTCCTGCGGGGCATCCTGAGCGATGACGCACCGGCCAACGGGTACGTGTTCCAGGTGGAGATGACATACCGCGCGGTGCAGGCGGCGGCGCGCCTGCGCGAGGTGCCCATCGTCTTCCGGGATCGCATCTCGGGACAGTCGAAGTTCTCAGCGAGGATCGTCGCCGAGGCCAGCGTGCGCGTCGCGGCGCTCGGGATGAGCCGCCTCGGAGTCCCGCGCGAACAGGTACTGTAGGGCGCGGCGCGTGCGCCTCACCGCCGCACTCGACGATCGCAGGTCCGGTCGACTCCGGGGGTCTCCCACCATGCAACGACGCGCGGCGCGCCCTCGGACCTCCCAGCCACCACCGCCGGAGGCACATCCCCTGGGACGCGGCGGATCGGTGGGGCTGGTGGCCGCCGTTGCCCTGCCGCTGGCGCTCTACCTCGCGACCGCCGCGCGCGACATCATGGTGGGAGACAACCCGGAGTTTGTCGGGGTCGCGGCCACACTGGGCGTCGGCCATCCGCCGGGGTATCCCCTGGTCGCGATGCTGGGGCACCTGCTCTCGCTGATCCCGGTCGGCCCGCTCGCGTTCCGCATCAATGCGCTCTCCGCGATCTGCGGCGCAGGGGCGTCTGGACTCGTGTTCCTCACCGCGTTCAGGCTCACGCAGCGCCCGGCGCCATCGCTGGTCGCGGCGTACGTGCTCGCCTTCAACCCACTCTTCTGGTCGTGGTCGCTGGAGGCGGAGGCGTTCGCACTGAGCAACCTGCTGAGCGCGGCGCTCATGTGGCTGCTTGTCATGTGGCACGAGCAACCGGAACGGCAGCGCTGGCTGCTGGCGGCGGCCGTCGTCGCCGGACTCGGGCTCGCGAATCACCAGACCATCGTGCTGCTCGCGCCGGCGGCGTTCCTCGTGCTCTGGCAGCGGCGGCGCGCCGTCCTCGCGCGGCCGGGCGTGGTGCTCAGGTGCGCGCTGCTGCTGGCGGCGGGCCTCACCACCTACCTCTACCTGCCGTGGGCGTCCAGCCGGCATCCCTACTTCGACTGGGGCGACCTGTCCTCCACGGGCGACCTGCTGGGGATGGTCCTGCGGCGCGACTACGGCACGCTGAGCCTGGCCGCGGATGCCCCATCGAGCACCATCGGCGCGATGTCCGACCGGCTGCTGGCGCTCACCACATCGTTCACCGCCGTCGAGCTGGTGCTGGTCATCCCCGGCGTCGTGTCCGCGTACCGGCACCGCCGCTGGTACTTCGCCATGGGCATGCTCGCGTTCCTCGTCTCGGGGCCCCTCTTCATCGCGTACGCCAACCTGGCGATCGAGAAGTTCGGGCTGATCCTGCTGGAGGCACTGCGGCGCGGGGATCCGGACATCATCCGCGCGTTGCCCTACCTGTTCGTCATGGAGCGCTTCTTCCTGCTCGGACACGTGGTGCTCGCTCCGTTCGCGGCGCTGGGCGTGGTGAGCATCGGCGAGTGGATCGCGGGCCGTGTCCGTCCGGGTCTTCAGCGCTTCGCGACTCTCGCGGTCGCGGTGGTGGCGATCGCGGCCCTCGGCGCGGGCGTGGCGGTCAACTACCGCGACCTGGATCGCAGCACGAACCACGTGGCCCGGCAGTACGGCGAGGATCTGCTGGCGAGCCTCCCACCCCACGCCATCCTGCTGGCGAGCGGCGACGAGAAGCTGATGCCGGTCGCGTACCTGCAGGCCGTGGAGCACGCCCGTCCGGACGTCACGGTGGTGTACTTTGGCGTGCTGAACGGCACGGTGTGGTACGCGAATCAGCTGCAGCGGCGCGACCCTGACCTCGTCATGCCGGCCGAGTTCACGAGGGCCCAACGGCGCAACTGGAAGACGTTCATCCAGGCCAACCAGAAGCGCCCCACATTCGCGATGGTGGGAGCGGAGCTGGATCTCGGCGGTGACTTCTGGTTCTACCCCGTGGGCCTGGTGGAGCAGGTGCTGCCGCTGAGCGCCGACCGCCATCCCGATCAACTGGAGGCGGACAACCTGAAGGCCTTCGCCCAGTACCACCCGCCCGCGAAGGTACGCGCCGGGACCTTCGAGGACGCGATCTGGCTGGCCTACCCGCGCGCCGCGTGGAAGGTGGGCCAGGCGTACGAGGACTCGGGCCTCAAGGCCGACGCGAAGCGCTGGTACGAGAAGGCGCTGGCGATCGCTCCCGGCTACGAGCCGGCGCGCACCGCGCTCAACCGTCTGGGCTGAGCGCGCTCTCACTGGCGCGCCGACGCAAGACCGAGGAGGTCGGGGGGACGCCCTCCTCGGTCTTGCGTCAGGGCTCCGAGCCCTCTCCGGCGGGGCCTAGCGGGCGCCCGCCGCGGCGAAATCGAGCGTGGCGTACATCGTCATGACCCCGGTCGAACTGGACCTGTAGAGGTCGGCGTGGCAGTCGGCGGGGCCGCCGTTGGTCAGCCACTGCGAGCCATGGCCGCCCAGCAGGAATGGCTGGTCGGCGTAGTCGTCCCAGCCGTACACCGCAACGCCGGACTGCGAGCAGACCAGGCGGATGCGCGGGTGGCTCACGCCGCCGGGGACGGTGTAACTGAACGTCACCGAGTCACCCAGCGCCGGCGCTGTCTGGTCCAAGGAGACGCTGGCCGTTGCGACATCGCCCCCTGCCTTCTTGCCGCCCCGCGCCGCCTCCGCTCCGTCCGGAGCGCTGAGCGACGCGAACAGGAGCCCGCTCACCACCAGTGCCCCGACAAGCAGCCGCATCCGGGTGCCCGGAATCCTGGCCATGCTCAAAGCCGTCTTCATTTCCCGCGCCCTTTCCTGTGGCCGCGCCGTTCGCCGCGCTCCGCGAGGCGGGCGACGCCAGCACGCTGACCGGCGGTGTCGCCTCGATGGCGCCCGCAACAGGAAAGACGCACGTGCGGAGGGAATTCTTACAGGTCGGTCCGTCCGGGGGTGGTCCAGAGCGCGTTTCCGTCGTGCGGGCGCAACACCCCCGCCCCGGCGAGCCATGAACTACGTGAGCCGGCTCATACGCGGGTGGCGCGGAGACCCCACGCGCGAGGCTCGACCGTGAGCGGGCATGGCGCGCGGGTGCCGCGGGAGGGCCGATGGGTACTCGACCAGGGCACCGCCGCCGGCTGCACTTCCGCGGAGGTCGCGGCGTGCGCCGCCGGCCCGAGCTGGCACGTCCTCCCACTCGACCGGAGCCTCCTCCCCCCGGAGCCCGGAGCGAGGCGGGGCAGGGCCTCGTCGAGTACGCGATCGTGCTTGGCGTCCTCGTCACGGCATTCTTCATCGCCTGGACAAACACCGATCTCCAGTCCGGGTTCGAAGGCGCGATAGACGCGGTGCTCGGCATCCTCTCGTAGCCCTCAGCGCCGCACGCGCGGACTATCTGAGGCTCAGTCCTGGACGTTCCAGGAGGTTGCCCTGGGCGAGCCGACGCGCGCCCGCAGGCGCGAGCTCCCCGCCTCGAGGGGGCGTGACGAAGGAGCGAGGAGCGGAGCGAACCTAGCCCGCCCGGCTCGATCCGTCCGTTGCCGGCTTAGCCTGCTCTGCCTGGCGGCGGATTCCATCGACCAGCCGCAGGCGGATGAGCGCCAGCCGGCGGCGGGTCAGCATGGGTACGGATGCGCCGTGGCTCAATGGCTCGGAGACGTCGAAGAACGGGCCGATGCGCTGGGACTCCATGACCGCCGCCTCAACCTGCGGCGGTCGCAATGCCCGCAGGCATGCACCGCCACGATGGGTCCCGCCCGCGAAGAACATACGCGATAGGGCATCAGCAAATCAACTGAAGCCGGGCGACGGACGGATCTCCTCCGCGCCGGCGCCGTCACTTACCCCGCTTCATCGCTGTCACGTCGCCGTCACATATCCGCAGTTGCCCGCATTGAAGGCGTTGCAGGATTGGGGGGCGTCGTGGTTACTCGTCGGACTGCACCGGCCGTCGTTCCGCAGGATGTCGTCGCCGCCGCGCGGCGGCTCGAGCCGTCGGCCTGGGAGCAGATCTTCGACCTGCACTACCCCCGCCTCTACCGAATGTTCCGGGCGCGCACCTCCGAGCGCGCGGAGGCCGAGGAGCTGGCGGCAGCGACCCTGCGGTCGTGCCTCGGTGGCGTGGTCGGCCACCACCGCCGGGGCGGGCAGGATCAGCCTTTCGAGACCTGGCTCTTCAAGGTCGCCCGCTGCGAGTTGATCTCCTTCGCGCGCACCCGGCCCGAGGCGGATGTGATGCACCGGGCCGTTCGCGACGAGTTCGTGGCCCCCTCGATCCGCGCGATCCTTGATTCGCTCCAGCCGGACCACCGGCAGGCGCTGGCGCTGCGCCACGTGGTGGGCCTCAGCCGCGCCGAGGCTGCGGCGGTGATGGGGCAGCCTGAGGAAGCCTTCACCGCAATGCTGTCCGACGCCCGGGCCGACTTCCGGCGCGTCGCCCGTGCAACGGGGTGGCACGCCCGGTCGTAGCCCGAGCGCCCCGCAGACGGAGGCGTACGCCGCCGGGAACGGCACGCCTTCGGAGCGCACCTCGTGAGACCCCTGCGTCTCGCGCCGCGCCCATCCCACGTGTGATGATCGCCCCAGCGCGCGGATCGCAAAACGCGGCAGCGATCCCAACGCCCCGCCACGGTGCGCCGTGAATTCTTCCGGATTCGCAGTCCGCGCACGCGGCCCTGGGTTCCACTCACCTCGACCTTTGGTGGGGGACGATCCGGACCTTTTACGGGGGCGCGCACACCCGCCGTCCATCTATCATGAATGCGCTGACACCCGGAATCCCTTGATGCTGAAACCGGGCGATTCTGCCGACGAGCCGAGTGCCCGAGGACTGCGAACCCCCACCGATCGTGGAGTAGCCGCATGCGAGTCCTGGTTGTCGATGATCACGATCTGTTCCGCCAGGGGGTGGTGAGCCTCCTCACGTCGCACGGGATCGAAGTCGTCGGCGAGGCCGTCGACGGGCTCGAGGGGGTCGTCTCCGCCGAGGCGCTCCGCCCGGATGTCGTGCTCATGGACGTGCGCATGCCGGGGATGAGCGGCCTGGAGGCGACGCGCATGTTGAAGACGCGCGCGCCCGATATCCGCATCGTGGTGCTGACGATCTCGGACGACGACGACGATCTCTTCGAGGCGATCAAGAGCGGCGCGGACGGCTACCTGCTCAAGGACCTCCACTCCGACGAGTTCTTCCGGCTGCTCGAGGGCGTGCCGAAGGGGGAACCGGCCGTGACGCCAGCGCTTGCATCCAAGCTCCTGCACGAATTCGCCCGCAACGGCGCGGGGAACCCGCCCCCCGGCGGCGACCTGACGAACCGCGAGCGGAGGGTGCTGGAGGCCCTGGCGGGCGGTGCGTCCAATCGCGAGATCGCGCGCGCGCTCGCCATCGCGGAGAGCACGACGAAGTACCACCTCACGAACATCATGGCGAAGCTGCACCTGCGCAACCGCGGCGAGGTCATCGCATACGCGGCGAAGCACGGGTTCTCCCCGAGCTATCCGCAGCCCGATCGGAACGGCGGGCACTGACAGGCCGGCCGGGGCACCTGATATTCCCCTGCGCTCGTGCCGGTCCAGCGGGCCGGGTGTTCGCGCCTCGCCCACCCGGCGCGCCGCGGCCGGGACCGTCCCCCCGGGCTGCACGCGACATGCCCCCCCGATGAGCCAGCGGGATGGCGCGATCGCGGCCCGGCGCGTGCCCCGGTCGATCGGCAGTTCCACCACCGCGCGCCGCGAGCCACGGGCACCGTGCCCGCCATCCTCGATGTCAGCGAGCATTCAGGACGCCGTCCCGGACGACGGCGCCCCGGCGCCACCTGGTGTAGCCGCACCTCGACCTTCGGATAGGCGTCTTTACGGACTTTAGACGGGGGTGCATAGGTTTCGCCCGACCTACTGTTCAAGCCGTGACGTTCTCACTCCGGTGGGGACGGGCACCGACATCGGAGCCGATCCCGAGTCGTTCGGTCCGATGCAGGTCAACTCTTCAGCGCGGCGCTCAGCCAGCGCCACACGGCGGGAGTGGGGACATGAGCGAGGAGCAGGGAGACACCGTCAACGGCCCGCAGCGGCCCTGGTCACGCCGACAGGTCATCGGCGGACTGGGGGCAGCGGGGCTGGCGGTTGCCGCGACGTTCATTCCACTGAACCAGATTCCGGTTGTGAGCAGGGCAGACGCGGCGGAACCGGCCGCCAGGACGCCGGGCAAGCGGCAGTGGGGCATGGTCATCGACATGCGCCTGTGTGACGGGTGCAAGGAGTGCACCGTCGCCTGCCAGAAGGCTCACTTCCTCCCCAAGGACCACGAGTGGATCAAGGTCATCGAGATCAAGCGTCCTGAGGGCGCGTCGCAGTTCATGCCGCGGCTCTGCCAGATGTGCGAGAACCCCCCGTGCCTGAAGGTGTGCCCCACGGGCGCGACCTTCAAGAACCCCGAGGGCGTGGTCCTGATCGACCAGAGCAAGTGCATCGGCTGCCGGATGTGCATGGTGGCCTGCCCGTACGAGGCACGCTACTTCAACTTCCGGACCCCGCCGAAGGGGCCCGCCGGGGCGAAGGCCACTGCCGCGTTCCCGGTCCCGCAGCAGATCGGGACCGTGGGCAAGTGCGAGCTCTGCACGCACGAGACCGAGAGCGGCCGACTTCCGGCGTGCGTCGCCGCCTGCAGCATGGACGCGCTCTTCATCGCCGACCTGAACTCGGACGTCATGGCCAACGGGAGCGGAGGCACGTTCCAGGTGTCGAAGTACCTCGCCGACAACGATGGGTATCGATACAAGGAAGACCTCAACACCAGTCCACGCGTCTGGTACATCGCCGGTCACGGCCAGAACCTCGAGTTCTAACGATGGCAACTGCAACACGCACTCAATCACCAGCATCAGCACCATCAGCAGCAGCAGCAGCAACGGCCGCAGCAGCGGCGGCGGCCTCAGGGATCCGTGACGCCGCGGTGCGGTCGATCTTCCAGGGCGGCTGGCGGTGGTGGTCGATCTTCGTGCTCCTCACTGCGGTGATCGGGCTCGGGGCGGCCGCGTACATGTACCAGATCACCCGTGGGCTCAGCGTCACGGGCCTGAACCAGCACGTCTCGTGGGGCTTCTACATCAGCAACCTGATCTTCTTCATGGGCATCAGCTACGGCGCGGCGCTTGCGTCTGCGGCGATGCGCCTGACCGAGGTGCCGTGGCGCCACAGCCTGACCCGCATCCTCGAATCCATCGGCCTGTCGGCGGCACTGGCCGGCGCGCTGTTCCCGGTGCTCGACCTCGGCCGACCCGACCGGGCGTGGTACCTGATCCGTTACGGCCAGGTGGGATCGCCGGTGGTGTGGGACGTGATCGTGGTCACGGACTACCTGATCGCGGTCCTGCTGTTCCTCTACCTGCCGCTGATCCCGGACATGGCGTACTGCCGCGATGAGCTGAGCCAGCGCTCCGGCCGCATCCGCCGGGTGCTGTACCGGGTGCTCGCGCTGGGCTGGAGCGGCGCTCCCAACCAGCAGCGCGTGCTGCGCCAGGGCATCACCACGATGTCGATCCTGATCATCCCCGTGGCTGCCGCGGTGCCCTCCGTCCTCGCGTGGCTCTTCTCGGTCACGAACCGGCCCGGCTGGGACAGCACGATCTTCGCGCCGTACTTCGTGCTGGGCGCGGTGCTCTCCGGCGTGGCCGCGCTGGTGCTGATCCTCGCGGTGGTGCGCAAGGCGTACCACCTGGAGCACGTGGTCACAGAGGCGCACTTCCGGGTGCTCGGCTTCGGGCTCATGGCGCTCGCGGCGGCGTACCTGTACTTCATGCTCTCGGAGTACGTGACCGAGGGCTACAAGATGCGCGAGGACACCGGTCCGCAACTGGAGCTGCTGCTCACCGGGCGCCTCGCCTGGATGTTCTGGCTGTTCACGGTGGGCGGGTTGGCGGCCCCGATCGTCCTGATCGCCCTGCCCATGCGCATGACCATCTTCCGCATCACGCTGGCCGCGCTGGCCATCGTGCTGGGCATGTACGCCAAGCGCTTCCTGATCGTCGTGCCCGGGCTGGCCCTCTCGCTGCTCCCGACGAACGTGATCTCCATCTACCGGCCGACCTGGGTCGAGTGGGCGATCACCGCTGCCGCAGCGGCCGCCATCCCGTGGCTGCTGATGGTCTTCTTCCGGCTCTTCCCGCTGATCGCCATCTTCGAGTACGAGCATGCGGCGGCCGCCGCGCCCGCGGGCGCACCGGCTCCGGCCACCGAAGGGGACGTGCGATGAACACTCGCAACCTTGCAGGTGTGTGTGCCGCGATCGCGCTCGCATTCGTCGCGGCGGCGGGTGCGGACCGCGCATCCGCGCAGACCCCTCCAGCTCCGCAGCCGGCGGGAACTCCCGCCACCGCCCCGGCCACACCGCCGGCGCCCGCGGCGCCTGCCGCGACCACCCTCACCGTCCCGCCGGTGGCCGCACCGGAGCCGGGCAAGCCCGTGACGCTGGCCGCGAAGCTCGCGGACAAGGGCGGGCGCCCGCTGGGCAACCAGACGGTCTACTTCTACGTGGTCCCGGGCGTGTTCGGCCCGGACGGGATGATGGTCGTGGGCCAGGCGACGACCGACGGCACGGGAACGGCGCAGTTCCCCTACCGGCCGACCTGGGTCGGTGACGTGCAGGCAGTGGCGATGTTCGCGGGCGCGGGCGATCTGGCCCCGGCGCAGGCCCGCTTCACGTTCGCCTCCCCCGGCCCGGTGCCGGTGCACCGCGACCAGCCGTTCGGGCTGGAGATCGTCCGGGACTGGGCGCCGGCCGTGGTGATAGCGCTGGTCGTCGCGATCTGGGTGACCATCATCATCGTGCTGGCGCGCCTCGCGATGGCAATGCGCGCGGGCGGCGCGGTAGAGCGGCGCGGCTGATGCGGCGGCGCAGAGGCTGCGACGAGGCGAACGACATGCGATACACACCAGGCGCGCGCGGAAGGAGATCGCCGGCACATCGAACATCCAGGTGAAGACATCTCTCAACGCAGATGGAGGTCTTTCATATGAGTAAGAAGTGGGTCAAGAACGTCACGACGGGTGCCGGGATGTTCGCTGTGGCCTCGATGTCCGCGCTGCTCTCGACGGCCTGTGGTGGCGGCAGCACGGAGGAAAGCACCACCCCGGCGCCGACGAATGCCGCCCCGGTGAAGACGGACACCACCACGGCGGCGGCGCCCGCGGCGAAGACGAACCGCCTGTTCATCGACGTGGACACGGTCCGGGGCAGCAAGAACCTCACCAAGGAGGACAACGCGGTCATCGGGTGCGTGCAGTCCAGCCAGTTCGCGAAGAACGAGCAGATCGTCTTCCGCTTCCGTGTCTTCGACCCGGACACCGGCAAGGAGATGGACGACAAGACGATGAGCAAGATCATCGTCAAGTTCAAGAACGGCACGGAGCTCCCCGCGGCGGCGTATGGTGCGCACCCGAAGGAGCCGCCGAACGAGTCGTTCTGGACCGCCGCTTACGTGATTCCGCCGGACTTCCCGGCCGGCAGCATTGACTACACGGTCACTGCCACCGACAAGGAGGGGCGTGTCGGCACGTTCACCCCGGTGCACTTCGCAGCCAATGCGCTGCTGACGGTGACCAACCAGGTCCGGCCTATCATCCCGGCCACTCCAACGCCGGCTGCACCTGCCAAGCAGTAGCGAGGCGGGGCGGAAGAGAGAGAAGTCGCCTGCGGGGAGCCAAGCCTTCCCGCAGGCGATGCCGTTTCAGGGGGTACATATGACCACGCAGGAAACCGGCGCGCGCCGGGCGGATGAGGCGGCAGCTGAGTCCGGCGTCTGCCCGTACCTCGAGGTGCCCGAAAGCACCACCGAGGACCCGGAGTGGCGCACCTTCACCGCGACGCTGGAAGCCACGCCGTACAAGGTGGAGGTCGGCGACACGGTGAGACTGTCCGGCGCGAAGTTCGCGCCCGGGGCGCGCGTCGACCTGGTGTGGTACTCGGTGGAGGGCCGGTACGAGTCCCAGGGCGGCACGGAGCTCATCGGCCAGCGCTACGAGACGACGTCCCGCGTGGTGGCCACCACCGTCGCCGGCGCAGAGGGCGACGTGCACCTGGATCTCACGATCCCGAGTGACTTCGGCGGCCCGCACGACATCCGTGCCAGCGTCGACGGCTACGAGGTGGCGCAAACGGGCGTGTTCATCACACCGACCTTCTCCATGACCCCCGAAGAGGGGCCCGTGGGCACCGCGATCGACCTCGAGATCGTGGGCGTCGACATGCGGCTGTTCTGCAACACCTGGCACCTGCTCTGGGACAACAAGTACCTGGGGCTGATCACGGCGGTGACCACGCACGGCGTCGCGCGGGCGCGCTTCCGCGCCGCCGGGCCGGTGGGACGGCACTTCATCGAGGTCTGGAACAACTCCTTCGTATCGTCGCCGTACCTCGCGTGGGATCGATCGCCGTTCCGTGACGAGTTCGATGTCCCGGCGGAGTTCACATTCAACGTGACCGCGGACGCGGGCGCGCTCCCCCCGAGCATGGAGGACTTCTCGGCGACGGATGACCCGTGGCCGGTGGAACCGATCGGCGCGGGCCGCCTCGTGCTGTCGGTGGATCGCGCCACCGTCGGGGAGCCGGTCCGGCTCTCCGGCGAGGCGCTGCCGCCGAACACCGACCTCGCGCTGATCTGGCGCGCGGCCAACGGCGACCGCGTCGGCTTCGGCATCAGCGAGATCGTGACGACCATGGCGACGGTGCGCACGGACGCCGCCGGACGGTTCGCGTACGACTTCGACACGCCGTCGGACCTCGGCGGGAACCACCGCATCGAGGTCCGCCAGGGCGCGGACGCCCTGGCGTACACGAACTTCATCATCCTGCCCTCGCTCCTGTCGTACACGCGGAGGGCGCGTGTGGGCGAGAAGATCGCGGTGCACCTGAAGGGCACCGGATGGACGACGTGCGACAACACCTACTCGGTGACGTACGACAACTCGCACATCGGCTACGCGTGCGCGTTCAGCACGCGCGGCGACATGCAGTTCACGGTGACGGCGACGGGCACGCCCGGGACGCACCTGCTCGACCTCTACCCCAACATGTACAAGGGCGCTGACGCCACGCCGAACGTGTACGCGAGGCCGCAGCTGACCTACGCGGAGGACCACCCCCAGCGGACGCTCCCCGCGATCCGGCTGACCATTGAGGTCACGGAGTAACCACTCATTCCTGCAGATCAGGGTCCGAGGAGGACCGAATCATGAATACTCACCGGATTGGACTTGCCGCCGCACTGGGGGCCGCCCTCGTCTCGCTGGTCGCCTGTTCTGGCGGCGCAGCGAGCGTGAAGGCAACGCCGGCGGCTGCGCCCTCGACCACCACGGCAGCCACCGCCACCGCGAAGGTGCGCCCCGACCCGAAGGCGGTGTCCGTGGGCTACACGCCGCTGCTGATCAACGCGCCGTTCTACTACGGGATCGAGAAGGGGTACTTCCTCGACGAGGGGATCGATCTCAAGCTGCAGCGGATCGCTCCCGGCACGGACGTGCTGACGCAGACGGCGGCTGGCAACTTCAACATCGGCTCCGCGGGCATCGGCGCCGCGGGCTTCAACCTGGCCGCGGCCGCGATCAAGGAGAAGCGCGTCGTCCCCTTCGAGGTGGTCGCCCCGCTGCACGTGGAGCGCGCGCCGGCGGCGACGCCGCTGGTGGTGAGCAAGGCGCGGTTCGAGTCCGGCGAGATCACGAAGGTCAGTGACCTGAAGGGCAAGCGCACCGCGATCAACAACAAGGGCTCCGCAACGGAGTACTGGCTGAACATCGCCCTGAAGTCCGGTGGACTGTCCGTGAAGGACGTCACCGTAGTGACGATGGGCTTCCAGGACATGGCCGCAGCGCTCCAGAACAAGAGCATCGACGGCGCCATGCTCGGCGAGCCGATGACCACGCAGGCCAAGGACCTGGGCCTGGTCCGCGTCCTCACCGACACCTTCGCGAACAACGAGGCGGCGACCGCCGTCTACTGGAACCGCGACTGGGCCGCGAAGAACCCGCAGCTCGCGGACGGCTTCCTCCGCGCATTCCTGAAGTCCGCCGGCGAGATGGAGAAGAGCGGCTGGGACGACGCGGGCACGATCGCTATCATCGAGAAGTACGCTCAGGTGCCCGCGGACGTGATCAAGCGCGCGAGCCGGCCGCACTACGACGCACAGGGGAAGCTCGACCCGAACGGCTGGCGTGCCCTGGAGAGCTACTTCCGCTCGCAGAGCGAGTTGACGTACGAGGGCAACATCGACCTCAACGCGTTCATGCGCATGAAATGACCACGATGACGACCACGGCGTTCGCGACGGCTCAGCCCCTTGCGAACGCCGTGGAGATCCGCGATCTCACGATCCGGTATCCGGGGCGAGGCGGTGTCCTCGCCCTGGATCACGTCAACCTGGACGTGCAGGCGGGGTCGTTCCACGCGATCATCGGGCCCAGCGGGTGCGGGAAAAGCACGCTGCTGAAGATGCTCATCGGGCTCATCCCCGCCACCTCCGGGAGCGGCTCCATCGCCGTGGGGCGCCGGCCGTCGTACGTGCCGCAGGGGAACTCCTGCATGCCGTGGCTCACCGCCGAGCAGAACGTGGCGTACGGGCTCGCCATGCAGGGGGCGCCGCGCGCGGAGCGGCGCGCTGTCGCCCGCGCCCTCCTCGCGAAGCTCGGGCTCGCAGACTTCGCGCGGCGGTACCCGCACCAGCTGTCCGAGGGCATGCGCCAGCGCGTGTCGATCGGGCGTGCGTTCGCCGTGAACTCGCCCGTGCTGCTGATGGACGAGCCGCTCTCCGCCCTGGACTTCCAGACGAAGGTCCACGTGCAGGGCGAGCTGCTGGAACTCTGGGCGGAGCGCGGCGTGACCGTGCTGTACGTCACCCACGACATTGACGAGGCGCTCACGCTGGCCGATCGCGTCAGCGTCTTCTCCCGCCGGCCCGGGCGCGTGCTGGAGACGATGGAGGTGCCCTTCGCACGCCCGCGCTCCTACCGGGAGGTGCGCAACCAGCCTGCGTACCCGGCGGCGTTCGCGAGGCTCTTCGAGCTGCTCGAAGGGATCACGTAGACATGGACACCCGGCGCACGCTGTGGAAGGTGATCCTGGGGCTGGTGCTGCCGGTGGGCCTCATCGGGCTGTGGCAGGTTGCCGCCGAGCGCCACTGGATCGACACGCTGTTCTACCCCGCCCCCTCCGTGGTGCTGTTGCGGACGTGGGGGCACTTCCTGGACGGGGCCCTGACGTTCCACGCCTTCACCACGCTGCGGCGACTGGCCATCGGGTTCGCGGCCGGCGCGATCCCCGGCGTGGGCCTGGGACTCGCCGCGGGGATCCTGCCCGCGGTCCGCGCGCTGCTGTACCCGCTGGCCACGGCGCTCTACGTCGTGCCGCGCATCGCGCTCCTGCCGCTGGTGCTGGTGGCGATGTCCGTGGGCGACCCGGCGCGGATCTTCATGGTGGCGTTCAGCGTCTTCTTCGTGGTCTTCTTCAGCGCGCTCTCCGCGGCGGAGCAGGTAGATGCCACGCACGTGGACACCGCCCGCGCCTTCGGGGCGAACTACGACCGCATCGTGCGGTCCGTCCTGCTGCCCGGCGCGACTCCGGCCGTCTTCTCCGGGCTCCGCGTGGCGATGGGCGTGGCGCTCATCATCATCGTCGGCACCGAGTTCCTCGCCTCGAATGATGGCCTCGGCGCTTTCATCTGGCGGAGCTACCAGATCTTCGACTTCCCCTCCATGTACTCCGGGGTGGTGGCCGTGACCATCCTCGGCGTGATCATCGACTCGACGCTTGCGGCGGCCGAGTGGGCGTGCGTGCCCTGGCGGCGCTGAGGGCGCGCCGGCCGGGGATCGACGCTCCCGCGCAGACCGCCGCCGGCGTACGATCGCAGCAGCGACACCCCGCCCGGCCGGGCAGCCTCGCCCACTCGCCGGCGGGAACGCGGGACCGAGGCTCCGATGTCGACCACGACGCCCGACCACGAGACTGCCTTCGCGCAGACGCTTCCGGAGCTGCCGCGGCTGCGGATGCTCGCGATCATCCTCCCCACAGCGACGGTGGTCGCGATCGAGGTGTTCACCGCCGTCACCGAGGTCCGTGGCCCGCACTTCAGCGAGTGGGTAGCCCACGGGCTCTTCGGCGCGCTGATGGTGATCCTCATCATCCCGTTCTCGATCTGGGTCTTCCGCTGGTTCGACCGGATTACCGAGACGCTGATGATCCAGCGCGACGCCGTGGCGAAGCTGCGCGCGGAGCTGGAAGCGCTGAACGAGGCTGGTCTCTCCCTGGCATCGAACCGCTCGCTCCAGGAGGTGCTGGACGGCGTCGTGCGGCTCGCCCTCGACCTGCTGCACGCGCGTCGCGCGCAGTTGGACGTCACCGATCGGCGCTACGCCGACGTGGGCACGCTCCACGCCGAGGCGACGCGCGGGGGTGACCGCTCCGGGGACAGCGAGGGGGAGCCCGCACTCCGCGCCGCGATCGTCTACCAGGACCACGAGATCGGGAGCCTGCTCGTCAGCGGGCCGCGCGATCGCGCGTTCGACGCCAGCGACCAGGCGCTGCTCCATCTCTTCGCCGCGCACGCCGCCGTCGCAATGGTCAACGCGCGCATGCGCGCCCGCGACGCCGCATACGCGGCCCTCGAAGAGCGCGCGCGCATCGGCCGCGAGTTGCATGACAGCTTCGGGCAGGTGCTGGGCTACGTCTCCACGAAGGCGCAGTCGGTCGAGGAGTACATGCGCAGCGATCGTTGCGACCAGGCGCTGAACCAGCTGGTGGAGTTGCAGGAGGCGGTGCGTTCGCTGTACACGGACGTGCGTGGCGAGATCTTCAACCTGCGCGGCGCCGGAGCCCAGGGCCGGGGGCTCGCCGGGAACCTCGCCGCCTACGTGAGCCAGTTCGAGCGCTTCGCCGGGGTCCACGTCAGCTTCGACACCGCCGGGGAACTCCCCGACCTGAGCCCTCGCCCCGGTGTGGAGGCGCACATCACGCGCATCGTGCAGGAGGCGCTGACCAACGTCCGCAAGCACGCCCGCGCCCAGCACGTGTGGGTGACGCTCGCCAGCGACGGGTATTCGCTCGACGTCACCGTGCGTGACGACGGCATCGGGTTCGCGCCGCTCGCCCCACTCGACGGCGAGCCGCGCTTCGGCCTGCGCACGATGGATGAGCGCGCGAACCTGATCGGCGGCGTGCTGCGCGTGGCCTCGGAGGCGAACGAGGGAACCCTGGTGGAGCTCCGGCTCCCGCTCGCCTGACCCCCGGGTGGCGGGGCGCCTGGCGCTCGATTCGCCTCGGTTCTGTTGTGCTCTTGTTGAGCGGGCGGCCCCGATGATGGCCTCGAGGAGCCGTCGGAGGGCGCGGAGATGCCGCGCACCACCCGGCGGCACGGCCGATGGCACCGAACCGGCTTCGCACGGGACAGCGCATCGGCGATCGCTACGTGCGCGTGTTCCGGCCGTTCTCCGGGAAGTTCGAGCGGCAGGAGTCCAGCCGCCTGGTGGCGACCGAGGCGGTGTTCGAGCGGCGCTCGCGCCCCGCGCGTCTGATCGACTGGCTGTGGCGCGCGACGGTGGGCGCGCGCATCTCCAGCGCGATGGAGATCCACGAGCGCGTCGGCGTGGTGAAGGGGCTCGCCGTCTTCGCCTCCGACAACATCTCGTCCTCGGCCTACGCGACCGAGGAGATCATGCGCGTGCTGATCATGGCCGGCGCGGGCGCGCTCGTGCTGACGATGCCGATCACCCTCGCCATCGTCGCGGTGCTGGCGATCGTCGTCGTGAGCTACCAGCAGACGATCCGTGCGTACCCGACCGGCGGCGGCTCGTACATCGTCGCGAGCGACAACCTCGGCCGCATCCCCGGGCTCGTCGCCGGAGCGTCGCTGCTGACCGACTACGTGCTCACGGTCGCCGTCTCGGTAGCCGCTGGCGTCGCCGCGCTCACCTCGATCTTCCCCGTGCTCTTCACGGAGCGCGTGGGTCTGGCGATGCTCTTCGTCCTGCTGATCTGCCTGGGCAACCTCCGAGGCATCCGCGAGAGCGCCACGATCTTCGCGGCGCCCGCGTACGTCTACCTCGTCGCGATCTTCGGGCTGCTGGGCTACGGGCTGCTCCGCTTCGCCACGGGCACCATGCCCGCGTACGTGCCGCCCCCGGAGTGGGGGGCCGCCGAGGGCGGCAGCGCGCTGGGGCTGCTGCTGATCCTGCGAGCGTTCTCCTCGGGCTCCGTCGCACTCACGGGCGTCGAGGCCGTGTCGAACGGCGTGCCGGCGTTCGCGCCGCCGGAGTCGAGGCACGCGCAGCGGGTGCTGTTGCTGATGGGCGGGCTCTTCGTCGCCATCTTCCTGGGGATGAGCTTCCTGGCCGGGCGGATCGGGATCCTTCCGGACCCCAGCGAGCAGACCACGGTGGTCAGCCAGCTCGCCGCCGCCCTGGTGGGCGAGGGGACACCGTACCACTACTTCGTCCAGCTCTCCACGGCGCTGATCCTGGTACTCGCGGCGAACACCGCCTACGCCGACTTCCCGCGGCTCGCGAGCATCCTCGCGCGCGATGGGTACTGGCCGCGGCAGTTCCAGTACCGCGGCGACCGGCTGGCGTTCAACACGGGGATCATCGTCCTGACGCTGCTGGCCGGCGGGCTGCTGGCACTGTTCCGCGCGAGCGTGACGAACCTGATCCCGCTGTACACCGTGGGCGTGTTCGTGGCGTTCACGCTGAGCCAGGTCGGCATGGTGCGCCGCTGGATGAGGCTGCGCGCGACGGAGCGGGGGTGGCGGCGACGGGCGGTGGTCAACGGCGTCGGCGCAGCGGCGACAGGCGTCGTGGCGCTCGTTGTCGGCGTCGCGAAGTTCGCGCTGGGCGCGTGGGTCGTGCTGGTGCTCATCCCGATCCTCATGGCGGCGATGATGGCGATCCATCGGCACTACGGCCGCGTCCACGAGGCGATGGCGATCGATCGCCCGCCGCGCTTCGGCCCGGCGCGACCGCCGCGCGTGATCATCCCGGTGAGCCGCCTGGATCGCGCCGCGCTCCGGGCGATCGCCTTCGCGCGCTCGATCTCGACGGACGTCACCGCGGTCCACGTCAGCGAAACCGTCGCCGAGGCGGAGGCGACGTGGCGCACGTGGAGCGAATGGAGCACGGGCATCGAGCTGGTGATCGTCGAATCCCCGTACCGTTCGCTGCTCCCGCCGCTGCTCGGCTACATCGATGTCCTGCGCGCCGCCGATCCCGGGCATCCCGTCGTCGTGGTCGTGGCTGAGTTCGTGCCGCGGTACTTCTGGCAGAACTTTCTGCACAACCAGGCGGCGCTCCGCCTGAAGATGCACCTGCTGTCACGATCGAACGTCGTCGTCGCAAACGTGCCGAGCCACATCGGCGACGTCGAGGGCGCGGTCGATCGGCTGTAGCCGGGCGAGCCCGCGCACGCTACGCCACGCGCCGCAGGCGCGGCAGCTCACCACCGCCGGTCTCGCCGACGCGGAAGTGCCCGATCTCGTCCCGGAGACGGTCGGCCATCTCGCCGAGGCCCTGCGTGGAGGCGGAGAGCTCATCGACCTGGGCGCTCATCTCCTCGGCGCTGGCGGAGACCTCTTCCATCGCGGCGCTGTTCTCCTCGGCGACAGCGGCGATGGTGGACACCGCGTCGCCGAGGCCCTGCGCCGTCCCGGTCATGTCCCGGGCTGCCCCGGCGTTGACCTCCGCGACGGCACGGATCTCCTCGATGCGCGTGGCCATCGCCGTGCCGGCCTGCTGCAGGTCGCTCGCGCCCTGCGCGATCTCGGAGATCTGGCCGGAGACGCTGGCCACCGCCTCCAGGATGCGTCCGAGGGCGGTCCCCGCATCGGCAGCCGCCTGCGTGCCCGACGTCATCTGCTCCATGCCGTCCTCCACGGCGCGGACGGAGGCGGCCACACCCTGCTGCACACCACCGATCAGGGCGTCAATCTCCTGCGTGGCGTGCGACACGCGCTCGGCGAGCTGGCGCACCTCGTCCGCGACCACCGCGAACCCGCGTCCCTGCTCCCCCGCGCGCGCCGCCTCGATCGCGGCGTTCAGCGCCAGCAGGTTCGTCTGCGCCGCGATGTCGTTGATCGTCGCGACGATGTTCCCGATCTCGGTGGAGCGGGAGCCGAGCGCTGTGATCTCCACGGACGTCGAGTCCAGCGCGCGCTTGATGCGGTCGATGCCCGTGATCGTCTGCTCCACCTTCTCCGCGCCCGCCTCGGCCGTGGCCGCGGTCGATCGCGCGCCCTCCGCGGCACCGGCGGCGCTGGTGGCCATCTGCGTGGCCGCGGCGGCCACGCGCGCACCGAGCATGCTCGCCTCCTCGATGTTCTCTGCCTGCTGCACGGCGCCGGCGGAGACCTGTGAGATGGCCTGGATCAGGCCCTCCACGCCGTGGCTGATCTCCTGCACGCTCTGCGCCTGCTGGCTGGTCCCCTCCGCGACCTGGCTGCTGGCGCGCGCGACCTCCTGCGTGGCGCGCGCCGTCTCCTCGGCGACCTGGGTGAGCTGGTCCTTCGCCGTGGCAAGCGAGGAGGCCGCGGCGCCGGTTTCTCCGATTGTGCCGCGAAGCATGGTGACCATCTCCGTGAATGCCTTGCCCAGCAGGTCGCGATCGGACTTCGCCCGCACCTCCACCGTCAGGTCGCCGCCCGCGATCTGCTCCGCCGTCCGCGCGGTAGCCGCGAGGTGGTGCGTCATGTCGCGAAACGCCACGCCGAGCACGTCGCGCTCGGACTTCGGCTGGACGTCGATGCTGAGGTCGCCCTGCGCGATCGCGCCAGCCGTGCGAGCCATCCCCCGGAGGTAGTCGATCATCGCGCGGAACGCGGCGCCGGTCTGGCCGATCTCGTCCTTCGAGGTCACCGCCACGTCCTGCTCCAGGTCCCCCTGCGCGATCCCCTCGGCGGCCACGCGGATGCGATTCACCCCCGACGCCATCCCGCGCGCCTGGAAGAACGCCACGCCCAGGCCGACGACCACTGCCACCGCCGTGCTGCCGAGCAGCAGCACGCTGGCGAAATCGGTGGCTGCCGTCACGTCGTCGCGCAGCGAGCGGACCAGATCCTGGTTGAACGCGGCGGTCGCCATCAGCGCGGTGCTCATCTCAGCGGTTGGCCCCACGTTCGCCTCGGCGGCCCGCCGTGCCTCCTCGTCGCTCCCGGCGGCGAGGAGATCCAGCACGCGAGCGCGGCCATCCGCGACCGGCCGGACCTTCGCCACGACCTCCGCCCACTGCCGGCGATCCTCGTCGGAGGCGTAGGTCGCCTCGTACGCCTTCATGGACGCTGACGCGCCGTCGAGGTCCTTCCGTGACTGGGTGATCAGCGCGTTGCGCTGATCACCGGGCGGCATGCGCGCCGCACGCTCCTCGGCGTCTGCGCTGGACACCATCCAGAGGTTCGTCTCCAGCGCGTAGGTCACACCCAGCGTGCCCTGCTGGTACATGACGCCCGCGTGATACGCCGCATCGTCGAGGCGGATGTACCCGATGGCGGCGACCGCCAGGGTGAATCCAAGCATGATCCCGGCGCTCCCGTAGAGCTTCGTGCCCACCGACCAGTTCACCTGCGTCCCCTTTCGCCCCGTGCGTGCACGTGCGGAGCACACTGCCCGCGGCATCACCGTCGACCACAATGGGAGCGTGCACGATGCGAGGTGATGCGGGTTTCCCCCCGCGGGACGCGACCATCAAGCGAACGTCATCGCAAGTTCAGGTGGCGCGCAGCCCCGCAGCGCCGCCTCGGATCTTCCTGACGCGAGGCGTGCGGCGCCGCATTCACGATCCGGCGTTTGTCGCTGCGCCCGGGCGCGCCGATACTTCCGGCATGCTGACGATCGCGCCGGGTCACCGGCGCTCGCAACGACACCCGATCGGCATCCGCGCGCTGTCCGCGCTCGTGGGCGGCGCGATCGTCGCCGCAGCCGTGGTCGCCGTCGCCAGCGCCCACGCCGTTCCCGTCAGGCTCTCGCCCGCCGATGGCGCGGTGCTCGGCGAACCGCCGGCGGAGGTATGGATGGACAGCGCCGAGCGGATGTCGTCCGTGGCGGGCCAGAACGACCTGATCGTGGACGACGCGAGCGGTGCGAAGGTCACCCGGGTGCGGGCGCAGGTCGCCGCCGGCGGGCAGCACATGAGCGTCCCGCTGCCCTCGCCGCTGCCGCTGGGGACGTACCGCGCCCGCTGGTTCACCGTGGCCGCCGACGACAGTCACCCCTCGCAGGGAGCGTGGGGCTTCACGTACGACCCCGCCGCGAAGCCCCAGCCAGGCCATCAGCCCGCGCAGGCGGCCCGATTCCCGTGGGCGCGGGTGCTCTCGGGCACCGGCGCTGCCCTGCTGCTGATCGTGGCCATGGCGGTCTACCTGAGCCGCGGGCGAAGCGCCTGACCCACACGCGCATCGTCCCTCGCGCGGCCGGGGACCCCGAGGCGGCGCGCACGCCGGTTGCAGATCAGCACCTCGCGACGAATACTCGGTGATGGAGGTTCGAACATGAGCGATCCCAGCGATACGAGCGTGCCCCGACAGCGGAGCTGATTCGCGCGGGAGCCTCCATGCCCCCGTGCGGGCGTGGAGGTAACGATGCCTGACTCCCCCCTGACGGCCGAGACGCCGGCCGTCGACGCCGACGGGTTCAACGACCAGTGGCAGGCGCTCGATCAGGAGGAGCGCGTGGACGCGTTCCGCGCGCTGGATTCCGTGCGCGCCGGGGACTTCTTCCTGGGCCTGGAGACCAGCGATCGCGCCGCGCTCATCGAGGCGCTGTCATCGCAGGAGCAGCGCGTGTGGCTGCGCCTGCTTCCCGGCGACGAGGCTGCGGACCTGCTGCAGGCCGTGGATGACGACCTGCGCCCCGGCCTGCTGGAGCTCCTCGATCGCAACATGCGCGCCGAGGTGGAAGCGCTGCTGATCTACCGCGAGGACGTCGCCGGCGGCAAGATGAACCCCCGCTACGCCCGCGTCTCCCCCGAGATGACCGCACAGCAGGCCCTGGCGTACCTGCGCTTCCAGGCCGCCGAGCAGGTCCCGCTCATCTCGTACGTCTACGTGGTCACCGGCGACGACACGCTGGTCGGCGTCATCTCCTTCCGCGAGCTGATCCTGGCGGGACCGAGTCACAGGATCCGCGAGGTGATGCACACGAGCGTGGTCTCCGTCCCGGAGGATCTGGACCAGGAAGGTCTGGCGCAGGTCCTGAGTCGCAACAACCTCCTGGCGGTGCCCGTGGTGGACGCCGATGGGCGGATGAAGGGCGTCATCAGCATCGATGACGTGCTGGACGTCGTCCGCGAGGAAGCGACGGAGGACATCCAGAAGATCGGTGGTGTGGAGGCCCTGGACACGCCGTACTTCCAGACGGGGTTCCGGGCGATGCTGCAGAAGCGCGGCGGCTGGCTCTCACTGCTGTTCGTCGGCGAGATGTTCACGGCAACCGCCATGGGGTTCTTCGAGGCGGAGATCGAGAAGGCGGTGATCCTCGCGATCTTCGTGCCGCTGATCATCTCCAGCGGCGGCAACTCCGGATCGCAGGCCTCCACGCTGGTGATCCGTGCCATGGCGCTGGGCGAGGTGGGCGTGCGCGAGTGGTGGCGCGTCGCCCGGCGGGAGCTGGTGATCGGGCTGTCCCTCGGCCTGCTGCTGGCGACGATCGGCATGTTGCGGATCAGCGTGTGGCAGCTGGGGTTCGGTGCGTACGGCAGCATCTTCCCCCCGCTCGCCGCCACGGTGGGGCTGAGCCTGGTGGGCGTGGTCGCGTGGGGCACGCTGGCGGGGTGTAGCCTGCCCTTCGTGCTCAGGCGCGCCGGCTTCGACCCGGCGAGCGCCTCTGCGCCGTTTGTCGCCACCGCGGTGGATGTCACCGGGCTGGTGATCTACTTCAGCGTCGCGAAGCTCGTGCTCCTGCGATAAAGCGCCCGCCGAGGGGAAACACCGGTGCTCGTGGTCATCGCCCTCGGTGGGAACGCTCTGCTCCGGCGCGGCGAGCCCCCGAGTGACGCCGCGCAGCGGGCGAACATCGACGCCGCCGTGCGCGCACTCGCCCCGCTCGCGCGGGACCACCGCCTGGTGATCACCCACGGCAACGGCCCGCAGGTGGGCCTGCTCTCGCTCCGCGAGGAGGCGACCTCGAGTGCGCTGGGCGCGGCGGGGCTGGACGTGCTGGGCGCGGAGACGCAGGGGATGATCGGCTACGTGATCGAGGAGGCGCTGCGTGAGGCGCTCCCCGGTCGCGAGGTGGCAACGATCCTGACACAGGTGGAGGTCTCGCCGGGCGACCCCGCGTTCCGCGCCCCCAGCAAGCCCATCGGGCCGGTCTACGAGGAAGCGACGGCGCGCCGCCTGGCCGCCGAGCGCCACTGGAACATCGCCCCGGACGGCGCAGGCTTCCGGCGCGTCGTGCCCTCGCCCGATCCGGTGCGCATCGTGGAGCTCCCCGCGATCCGCGCGCTCCTCGGCGCGGGCTTCATTGTCGTGTGCGCCGGCGGCGGCGGGGTGCCGGTGACCATCGAGCCCTCGGGCGCGGTGCGCGGCGTCGAGGGCGTCATCGACAAGGACCTCGCGTCGGCGCTGCTCGCGACGGCGCTCGGAGCGGACCGTCTGCTGCTGCTGACGGACGTGGACGCTGTGTATGCCGGCTGGGGCACGCCGCAGGCGCGCCCTCTGCGCCGCGCGACGGCGTCAGAGATGCGGGCGCAGACCTTCGCCGCCGGCTCGATGGGCCCGAAGGTCGAGGCGGCCTGCCGTTTCGCCATCGCCACCGGACGCCCCGCGATCATCGGCGCGCTCACGGACGCCGCGGCGCTGCTCGCCGGCGATGCCGGCGATGCCGGCGATGCCGGCGATGCCGGCGATGCCGGGACCATGGTGACGGCGTGAGCGGCGCACACGGACGCGCGCAGGCGCGGACCGGCCAGCAGGAGCACGGGACGCGGTCACCGGCCGCGGGGAGGGATGCACGATGACAGCGACACCGGTCATGACCGTATCCGGCGCGAGGGCTCACACACCGGCGCTGGTGCTGGCGGAGACGGGACGCGCCGCGGTCCACGGCACGCATGCCGTGGGCCGCCTGAACACCCGCGTGGCGGTCCGCATCACCAACACCGTGGGCTCCATGTGGTGCGCGTACGCGTTTGCGCTGCTCGCGCTCGTCTCGCTACCGTCGGCGCTGCGATCGCACGACGCGATCATCATCGTGGCGTGGATTGCGCAGACGTTCCTGCAGCTGGTCCTGCTGCCGATCATCATCGTCGGTCAGAACGTCCAGGCCGCCTCCAGCGACGCGCGCGCCGAGGCGGATCACGCGACCCTGAACGCGGTGCACACCCTCACCCGGGAGGTGCATACGATCAACGAACAGCAGTCGGTGATCCTCGAGATGCTGGCGCAGCGGGCAACCCGCTGACGCCGAGACGGCGCAGGGCGGACGGCCCTTCGCATCACGGAGGCGCCCATCGAGCGCATCGTTGACGCTGCACGACGCGGATGCGGTGGTGGCGGGGGCACCTGCTGGCGTCTCTACCCGCTACTGGGCGACTCTGGCAGCCTTCGATCACCGGCGTAGCCCACGGCCTCCAGCCCTCGCGACTGCTGCGCGGGCAGACAACGAACAGGCGGGGCCGTGAGGCCCCGCCTGCTGCTATCGTGTGAAATCCGGCACCGCCGGAATCGACCGGCTAGTAGCGTCCACCACCGCCGCCGCCGCGGGAGCCGCCGCCGTAGCCACCGCCACCGCCGCGGGAGCCACCCCCGCCGCCGTAGCCGCCGCCACCGCCGCCGTACCCACCGCCGCCGCCACCGTAGCCACCACCACCACCACCGCCACGGCTCTCACGAGGCTGTGCCTCGTTGACGCGCAGCGAGCGGCCGCCGAAGTCCTTGCCGTCGAGCGACTGGATCGCCTTCTTGGCGTCCTCGTTCGACATCTCCACGAAGCCGAAGCCCCGCGGGCGACCGGTCTCGCGATCGGTGGGGAGGGCACACGAAACGACTTCGCCGTACTGGGCGAAGAGCTCGCTGACCTCGGCCTCCGTAGCAGAGAACGAGAGGTTTCCAACGTAGATTCTCTGAGTCACCATCCAACACTTTCAGCCGGGATACGCACCGGCACACACGCCGAACCACAGGCACGGCAAACCGTTCGTTCGCTCAGGTACCAAGGTGGACGTGCGGATTGGGGACGTCGCCGAAGAACTGAGGAGGCTGCAAGCATACCACATCCCCGATCGCCGCGTGGGGTGATCCGGCACCCCCACGGGGGGAGCGCGGCAAGGGCTCCCCAGGCATCCGGCTGGGCCGCGCTCCGAACTGTTATGGTGAGAAGGGCACCTCGTACTGCGCCAGGCGTCTTCAGGCGTCCACAGGCCGGGGACCAGACGAGGACCGCGCCATGACGACACCTGCCAATGCAACCTTCTCCATGCGCTTCTCACCGGACGAACTCCTGGCGGGGATGCTCGCCACGCTCGACAGCGGGGACTTCCCCGCCGACGAAGCCACCCTGCGAACGGTGTTCTCGAAGATCGCCGCGGAGTTCCCGCTGCTCGCGCCGTTCGGCACGAGCGACGATGCGGTGAGTCGCGCCATCTCGGTGCTGGAGGCCCGCGACCTGCTCGTCCACGAGGGCGACCGCTACAAGCTCACCGCGGAAGGC
>Ga0172380_10002728_pt1 | contig 26318 bp, 21 predicted proteins | sample Leawe162metaG_FD_119747 | JGI IMG/M metagenome (GOLD analysis project Ga0172380, IMG submission 119747) | Leachate microbial communities from a municipal landfill in Southern Ontario, Canada - Leachate well 162 metaG | ecosystem: Engineered > Solid waste > Landfill > Unclassified | place...
CCTGAAAGACGGCAGCTGCGTGCTCCTCTTCTTTTCGGACGGCATGAATCAAAACGACCTGCTTTACTCTCTGGGGCTCCTGCGGGCCAAGCGGGTCCGCCCGGTTGTGATTTTCTTCGACCGCGCCAGTTTTCTTGGTGAATATTCCACTGTCAAATCGACGGACGATCCGCTCAAGCAGGAGCTTTTCTCCCAAAGGGCACCAGTGTACACAGTGGCGCGCGGGGATGATCTGACCGGGGTGTTCGTATGATCGAGCGCCTTCAATATCCACCGGTTTACCTGGGAATATTCTTCCTGCTCATGACCGCCGTCACCGCGGTCATGTTTACCGTTGCGTCACCTCTCATGGCTGTGATCTATTCCCTGTTCTGGGGCATTGTGTTCGCAGCCGGCCTCATCGCCTGCCGCAGGGCGGGAGAGCAACAACTGGCGCAGTTTCAGCAGCACACCAACACAGCAGCAGCTGTCGCCCTGGTGCTCTGCATCGGCGGTCTGGTTCTGTCAGGGGTCGAAACGGGACTGTTACTGTTGCTGCTCACCATCCAGGCGGGGCGCAACCTGGTACTGAGCACCAGGCGCGACCTGAACTTCGCCTGCCTCATTTCGCTGGTCCTGATCCTGTATGCCTCCGGCACCGCCAAGGACAGCTATGTTATCGCCTTCATCACGCTCTACTCCCTGGCGGGGATGTTCACCTTCATGGCCGATCATATCGATGCCCGTCTGGCACATGCCCAAGGAGGAGACCGCCAACTGCTCAGCCGCGGCATGAGCCTTCCGGCAAAAGGGTTGGGCCTGGCCTGTCTGACCCTGGCGCTCGCCTTCGTTATCTATCTGATAGTGCCACGGCTGCCGTCGCCCCGGGTTAAAGCCATGCCCTCTTCCAGCGTCTGGAACTATGACAACCGGAATTGGCAGGCGGAAGCCACCCAGCCGCAGTCAAAGGGCTCAGGGACCGGGAACAACAATGCCAGCGGGAAAAGTTCCGGCGCTGCTGCGGTTGCGGCGGCGGGCAAAAGCGGGCTTGACGTAACCGTAACCGGTGCGCAAGTCAAGGGTCCGGATCCGATCGTGCTCAACCTGCAATCCGACCGCCCCGTCTACGCACGAGGCGAAGTCTTCGATGCCTTTGACGGCCTCCACTGGAATGACAGCAGCAGCGGTGTTGAAAAACGCTTTAATCCCGATGGCCGCTTTTCATTCGGCTCAAAACAGAGCCCGGGCGAAACCCTGCAGATATACACCATCCGCCACGAACTGGCGCCGTCGATACTCGCCTCCTACCAGGCGATGCAGCTGGCGTTCCCCGGCAACGTAATTGAAACGGATAGCGCAATGACCATGCGGGCGCCTGACCGTTTGCGAAAAGGTACCGTCTATTCGGTTATATCAAGCCTTGACGAAGTGGACCGTCACCCCTGCAGCGGAATAAAACCGAATGAGGAACAGGGTCTTGAGCACTATCTGGCTCTCTATCCGGAAATTTCCGACCGGTTGCGGCAGCTGGCCGGCTCGATTACAAAACAATCGAAAGACGATTTCGGTCGCGCCAAGGCGATAGAGTCTTATCTGCGGGAGAATTACTCCTATACCCGCGAAACCATGATGGTTACCTGGACCAGTAATCCGGTGGAGCAGTTTCTGTTTGAGCTGAAGGCCGGGCATTGTGAGCTGTTCGCCTCGTCCATGACCCTTATGCTGCGCACCGTCGGCATTCCCGCCCGTCTCATAAACGGTTTCTACATTCAGCGTTACAACCCGGTTACCGGCTATTACGAAGCAAAGGCATCGGACCGCCATGCCTGGGTTGAAGCGTATATTGAGCCGCATGGTTGGGTCACGTTCGAACCGACCTCTTCGTTCGAACTTCCCAAGTGCTCAAAACAAATGTTCGTGGCCAGCAACCTGTTTAATTATGTTGACGAAAACATGCTGGACCTTTTGCGGCAACATGGCGATTCCCTGTGGGTCAAGATTTTGCACAAGCTCTGGATTATCCTTGTGAAGCTGAAGCTGGCCCTGATACTGACCTACATGCAGCTACAACTTGCCTTTCATTTCATCTGGTTCTGGTTTCTGAGAGGTGGCTGGATTCTGCTGCTCCTGCTTCTCGCAACAGGAGTTGCGGCTTGGCAATTCTGGCGTTTTTACGAACCAAACTGGCGTATGGCAAAACTGCGGCGGGCACGAAATGGCGACCCGCACACGTTTTTGAGGCTTTGTTATCGGGAAATGGAACGTTTCTTCGACCTGCGCGGCACAGTGCGTGCGCCGCAGATTACGGCACTGGAGTATGAGCAGCTCCTTATACGGCGGTTTATGCCGCTGTCCGAACCGATCGCCGTCATTACCCGCCTCTTCCAGAAGGCCGCCTACGGACCGGAGCCGCTAACGGCAACTAATACGAACGAGGCATATAGTGCGGTTGAGAAGTTAATGAGATCCAAACTGCCGGCATCCAGGAAAACGTTCCGGCTTAATTGGTTTGACAGAAACAAGCGGATATAAACGCCGATATGCGTGTATGTAGAAAGTTCCTTTCTAAACTGTGTCTGAGATTATGAGGGAGGGAGTATGTCAGAACAAATCAGCATCACCTGCCCTGCATGCGGCTTTCGCAAGGTTACCCTGAAGTCATCTATTCCCGAGGGGGCAACAAAGGCTACCTGCCCCAAATGCAGACAGCCGTTTGCCCTGAACAACGAGACGCTGACTGAGGTGCCGCCCGGTTTGCCCGGCACGAATTCCCCGCCGCCGTCCGCGCCCCGCCCTGCTCCGCCTTCGCCCGAGCCGCCCCGACTGCTCACCTTCAGCTTCACCGGTTCGGCCCGCGACTATTTCGGCATCTGGATCGTCAACACCCTGCTTAAACTGCTGACCTTCGGCATCTATTCGGCCTGGGCCAAGGTACGCAAGCGCCGCTTCTTCTACGGCAGCACCACCCTGCACGATCAGCCGTTCGATTACCTGGCCGACCCGCTGGCGCTGTTCAAGGGGTGGCTGATCGCTGCCGTCGCCTTCCTGCTCTATGCGCTCGGTTCCAAGGTCAGCCCGCTGCTCAGCATGACGGTCGGCCTGGTGATCTTTGCCGTTTTTCCCTGGCTGCTGGTGCGGTCGCGCATGTTTAACGCCAATTACTCGTCGCACCGCAACATTCGCTTCTCATTCCGCCCCGATTACAGCCAGGCCTATATGGTCTATGCCGCCCTGCCGCTCGTTTCGATGATGTCGCTGGGGCTGTTGACCCCCTACACCCTCTTCCGCCAGCGCAAGTTCATGATCGAAAACAGCTTTTACGGCGCATCACCCTTTGTCTTTACGGCCACTGCCAGAGAGTTTTACATGGCATCCATCAAGATCGTGCTCGCCTTTGTCGGAGCAATGGCGCCTCTTGCAATCATGTTCTTCCTGGCCGGCGGCAACGTTGCGTCTGCCGCATCAGTCGGCGCTTCCGGGAAATGGGTGCCACGCGGCATGGCGCTTATCCCGCTTTTTGCCTTTCCGCTGGTCTACTTCATTGTCATCGTTTATGCCCAGACCTTGCTGGCCAACCTCAGTTGGAACGCCACCTCGCTGGCCGGGAACCGTTTCCAGAGCAGCCTGCGCACCCGCGACATGGCGATGCTGTTCGTAACCAATGCGCTGGCCATCCTGTTCAGCTTCGGCCTGCTGATGCCATGGGCTGCGGTGCGTCTGACGCGCTATCGCTTTGACAAACTGATCCTGTTTGCCGATGAAGGACTGGACCGCATCGTGGCTGCGGCGGGAAATGCACCGGGAGTCAGCGCCACCGGTGAAGAGATCGGTGATGTTTTCGGCATGTCGATGGATATTTCGCTGTAGAAATATGCTGCACAAACGGAACCAAACATATTTTCACGCGACGACGCAACGACGCAACGAAGGACTCGAACATAAAAATCAAAACGGCTTTTCGTTCGTGTATTTCGTGGATTATGGTTTTAAACGCTGCGTCGTCGCGCCGTCGCGTGAGGCATGCCTGGTTTGTGTAAGATCACCATTTGAAGAGTCTACAAAATGACATCAAAAGCATGAAAACCATTCCAATTGCATATTTTGACGGCACGATTTCGACCCGCCATGAAGCCTTGTTAACGCTCGAAAGCGAAAAGGTTACCCTTGTCTGTGATTCGGTGGAACGGTCGTATCCGGTAACGGCTCTCAAGATTTCTCAGGCTGTCGGTTCAATCCGCCGCACAATCACTCTTCCTGATGGCGGCATGTGTGAAGTGGCCGACCACGATTTCCTGGCGGAACTGGAGCGCCGGCTTGGCAGCAGCAGTCGTGCCGCGCTGCTGCACCGCTGGGAGAAGAGCCTGATGCTCGTGGCAGCCGCCTTGGGGTTGATGGCGCTGATCGTTGTGCTGTTCATGCGCTTCGGGGTCCCGGTTCTTGCCCGTCAGGCGGCCTTTGCCCTCCCCCCGGCAGTTGAAAGCAGCATGGGGCGTGAATCACTGGCCGTGCTCGACCGCCTGATGACCAAGCCAACGAAGCTGGGTACGGAGCGGCGGGCCGAACTGACCGCCCTGTTTCAGCGGGTAGTGACCGCCAGCGGCGCATCTCCCGGCTGCCGCCTGGAATTCCGTGCCGGCGGAGCAATCGGAGCCAATGCTTTTGCGCTCCCCTCCGGGATCGTGATTATCACCGACCAATTGGTTGAACTGGCAAAGCACGACGATGAAATCGCCGCGATCCTGGCCCATGAACTGGGTCACGTCCGCCAGCGACATGTACTGCGCCACGTGTTCCAGAATTCGGCCACCGGCCTGATCATGGCCACCCTGACCGGCGATCTGGTCTCTATCACCTCCCTGGCCGCCACCCTCCCCACCGCCTTGGTGGACGCTTCCTTTTCACGCAATTTCGAGCGGGAGGCGGATGACGCAGCCATCTCCTGGATGAAGTCGGCGGGTGTCCCGCCTTCCCGCTATGCCGAAATCCTTGGACGCCTGCAGGCCCAGCTTGACGTCCGTCTTGGCACTTCGGCAGGTGGTTCCAATCAGGTCCGCAATTATCTTTCCACCCATCCGGGCACCGGCGAGCGGATTCGGCGGATCATGGGTGATAGCCGGAAATGATGCACATGCTACAAATAACTATTGATGGAGCGAATTGAGATGACAGATCAAATCAGCACGGATCCTCTGCAGGGGGTGACCCTGAAAATGATCCTTTCCGAACTGGTGAAGCGGTACGGCTGGGAGGAGATGGGAAAAAACATCGATATCCGCTGCTTTACCCATGACCCGAGTATTTCGTCCAGCCTGAAATTTCTGCGGCGGACTCCATGGGCCAGGGATAAGGTCGAAGAGATGTACCTGCGCTGGAAGATGGAGGGTAAGGGATAAGAACAAATACATCAGCAGTCCTAAAACAAACGCCCCGCCTCCTGTTGGAAGCGGGGCGTTTTACCATGTACCGGCGCCCTGTGTCACTCAGCGGGCAGATCCGTCTTTTTTCTGACAAGTCGCTGATTGAGCGCCTGACGGGTGATCCCCAGAAGAACTGCCGCGGGCCCCTGGCTCCCGTTCGAGCGGCGCAACGCCTCCGCAATCAGCATATCCTCCGCCTCCTTCAGCGTGGGAATACGATCCTGACGAAGATCCAGAAACGGTTTCAGCTGATCATCACTGGTGATTGAACGCTGCGGAGACGCCTTGAATCCGGTTTTCTTCCGCAACGATTCCAGCATCGGCACCCCGTTTTTTTCCTGAGCCACCGCATCATGGATCATTGCCCTGAACTCTCTCACGTTTCCGGGAAAGGGGTACTCATAGAGGCAATCGAAGAGTTCAGGCGGAAATTCCGGCAGTTTCATGGAGAGGGATTGTAGTGCCTCCTCGACAAAATGATCAAAGAGAAGCGGAATATCCTCCTGCCGCTCCCGAAGCGGCGGAATCGTGATCTGGTGGGCGCAGAGCCGGAAATACAGGTCTTTTCTGAATTTCCCCCCAGTCATGGTAGCGCTGAGTTCCTGGTTGGTGGCAACGACGATTCGTGCGTCACTGCGCCTGACGACATCGGAACCGAGCGGATAATACTCACCTTCCTGAAGAAGCCGCAGCAGTTTTACCTGTGACGCGGTATTCAGGTCGCCAATCTCATCCAGAAAAAGGGTGCCCCCGGCAGCCTTTGCGATCATCCCCTCCCGCGCCTGATCCGCACCGGTGTAGGCTCCTTTTTTGTGCCCGAACAACGTGTCCGAAAAAACGGTATCATCGAGCCCCGCAACATTTACCGCAACAAATCCCCCACTCCTCCGGCTCATTGAATGTACCGCGTGTGAAAACAATTCCTTGCCGACCCCCGTCTCTCCGGTAATGAGAATCGGCTGGTCGGAAACCGCAACAGCCTCCAGGTAGCTGAAGATGGCTTTCATCGCAGCACATTGGGTAATGATGTCTGCAAATGCGCTTTTATCAGGAGCCTTGCCGGTAAGCAGGCTTTCTTTCAGGGAAAGGTTGATCTGCCGCAGGCTGTCCAGCTCAAGGGCACGCTTGACGCTGGAAAGATAGCGACTCTGCTCGACCGGTTTCACAAGGTAGTCGAACGCCCCGTTCTTCATGCATTCCACGGCGGTATTAAGCTCGCTGGTTGCGGTCATGACGATCACCGGCACCTGGGGATATTCGCTGCTCATACGATTAAGCAGCTCCAGTCCGGAAATATTCGGCATCGTGAGGTCCAGGACGATGAGAGCGGGGAGCTGTTCCGCCAGAAAGGGGAACAGCGTCCGGCCGTCTTCAATGGTGTGAAGATTGTGAAGCCCTGCCCTGCGCAGGATCGTTGCGCAACTGAAGAGGAGTTGAGGTTCATCGTCCACCAGGACGATCAACGGGGATTTCCCGGAAGTATCTTTCATGGTGTCGCCTCGACGGGATTCCCCTGGGTGATCAGACAATCGGAAACAGGCAATCGCACCGTCGCGGTTGTACCTCTTCCCGGCGCGGAATCATACGTCAGCGTCCCTTTGTGCTCCTTGATGATCGAAAGCGATATCGACACGCCGAGTCCCGTCCCGCCCTGATCAAACCTGGTGGTAAAAAACGGCTCCGCAACACGTTCCAGCACGTCATGGGTCATTCCTGTTCCTTCGTCGCAAACCGTAATTGTCACAAACTCGTCAAGCGGTTCATATGATGTCACAAGTCGAATTCCGCCGCCATTATCGGCAACAGCGTTGAGCGCGTTGGTGACGAGGTTGATGATTACCTGTTCGATCAACTGGGGCTTGCCAAGCACATGCGGCAGGGTGCTGCAGAGTTCAACCGTAACGGAATGGGCATGTTTGCGGATTTCGTGGGAGAGAAGCGTCATTGCCATCTGAATGGTCCTGTTAATGTCGATGCACGCCTCAAAATCGTCAGGTTCCTGCCGTACCGCCCCTTTCAGGGTCTCGATAATTGCCTGTATCCGGCGCGCCCCTTCAGTCAACCCCGCGATCAGCCGGGGCGTTTCTTCACGCACCTCGGAATACCGTTGACCGGCCAGATAAAAATCTCCCTGGTCAACGGCATGATCGTCAAGTATCTCCTGCACACTCTGCCACGTTTCGGCAAGGAGTGACGAATTGAACATAATGAAGTTATTGGGGTTATTTATCTCATGGGCAACTCCGGAGGCCAGCATGCCCAGCGAGGCCATCTTATTGGCTTGAATCAGCTTCGACTGGGTGTCGCGCACTTCTTCTTCCAGCCTGATTTTCTCGGTAATATCCCTGATCGAACAGTAGACAACCTTGTCATCCATCAAAGTGACAAGCTTGCCCCGCATAGAGACGACAACGGTGGTGCCGTCCTTGCGAAGCTGGGAAAGCCTGAACAGGTCGAATCTGCTGTTCTCGCCGAGTGCACTATAGAGTGATTCCTGTAATTCTTCATGACCCTCACCAACAAAAGGCCATGGAAAGGTACACAAAAGTTCGGAACGGCTATATCCGTACAACCCGGTTGCAGCGGGATTGGCATCAATTATTTCAAAAGAGTCAAGCTTGAAAAGGATTATGGCGTCTTCGTGCTGGAGAAACAATTGGGAAAAACGCTCCTCGCTCTCCCTCAGCTTGATGTCGGCCAGCTTGCGATCGGTGATGTCGGATATTATGCCGTCATATGCGAGAAGGGTGCCCTCAATGTCCCGGTAGGGAACGAGGGTGTTTCTGATCCACCGGAGCGAGCCGTCCTTATGGCGGATGCGGTGTTCCAGCTTCAGACTCCTGGATTCCGTAAGGATGCGCTGTGCCATGTCAAGTACCTGTGGCCGGTCATCATCATGCACAATCTGGTACCAGAGATCAGGAGTGGCGTTGTACTCGTCAGAGGAATAGCCGGTTACCATTTCGCAGACGGATTGATGGGTAGTCCCTGTCGGCCGGCCATTCTCGAACGAAACGGTATAAACATAATTGGTTACGGACTCCAGCAGCCTTTGGTACCGTTCCTGTCCGTTGCGAAGTTCCCGGGTCTTCGTTTGAACCTCACCCTCCAGCTGTTCCCTGTAGAGGAGGTTTTCAGCCAGCAATCCGGCCCATTCGAGTGCCCTCTTTATGGAGACTTCCAGTTCTTCCTCATTGACCGGCTTGGACAGATAATCCCAGGCCCCCCGTCGAACCGCCCCAATTGCGTCTTGCACTGTTTCCACTCCGGAAAAGACAATCAGGGGTACCTTGATATATTTTTCCTGTAATGCAGAAACAAAGCGTATTCCATCCCGCTGCGGCATATCCAGGTCAACCAGTACGATGTCGGGGCGTTCACGATCATACGCAGCCAAACCATCATTCCCATCTTCCGCCTCAATGACGCGATAGCCCGAACGTTCTAAAAAGGCTCTCAGAGATGATCGAACGGTTTCAGAATCATTTACGACCAGCACGGATGGTACATCCAGATTCATGCGGTTATTCAGTACACCACTCTTGTTCAAACACCCTCCGGATGATGCTGTGTTTCATGCGCGGAGTCCGATAATATTTTGTTTTAAGAGCACCTTTCCAACCGGACTTGCATGAAGGAAATTAGCACAACTTCTCCGGTCGGGGCAATTGCTAACATCCTTTGACACGATAGGTTGCGTAATCTCTATCCAGATCTCTCTCGACCACATCGACGGTACAGCTATTCACGAAGTTGCTTTTGACGATAAACATTCTTCCGTTGTAACTCATCGGGATCGCCGGGCTTCTGCCATTCACCGCTTCAATGGCCACCTCCTGGGCAAACCGTTCCTTTACCGGGTCAAGCTTTATGGCATAGGCAGGTATTGTTTCACCATACACAAGGCCATCCCTGATCCGGTACTTAACCGTGATGACGGATGCCTCCTGGACTGTATTCATCTGTTCATGCCTGATAAGAGTAAATGACTTGTCCTGGCTCTCAAAATAGGCTGTAGCACTGGGGCGCTGCAACGTCATAAGCCCTGTAGCGGACTGGACCGCAAGGGCTTCGGCCGCGTTAAGCGGTCTGGTTGGAGGGTTACGCTCAACCCAGTATGAGTCGGCTTTCGGGAGATCATACGACAGCGACAGTTTTTCTTGTAATGTGGCACAGCCACTGAGTAATACGACAAGCAATGCGCTCTGGATAATCGATCTCATATGGCACCTCCGGTAATAATTGCTGTAAACGAAACCTGACAAACAAGAGAGCATCTTGCGTGCCAGGTCGCTTAAAACATTATTTATCGTGTATTACCGGTGTGTTACATGATTAATGCGGGGTAAGAGAGGGGATCGAAAGATGCAATCTATCTTTCAGGTATTTTAAATAAATTACCAATAACCAGCGGGATTTATTACGTTATACGGGCAGACACGCTTCATGCAAGGTTCATTGCACCTGCAATATTTGATATGAAAGGTTCGGATGACTATTAAAAGTTCAATAATTTTATTAGGTTAAGTCTTTGCAGTAAACTTCCCCTCCCTTGACGGGAGGGGATTGAGGGATGGGTGACGCTGCCGTCAGCTTCAAATATGGCAAACTCCCCCACCCCCTAACCCCCTCCCGCAAGGGTAGGGGGAACTTCGAAGGCGGAGCGCGTGCGCTCTAATGTCCCAGCAAGGCTTCATGGCCGCCGTTCGACAATGCCGGCCAGCACACCGGCCCCGTTGGGCAGGTTCAGCTCCAGCCGCCTGATCGAGCCGACGCCGGCAGCGGTCATCATTTCCTCCAGCTCCCCCTGCGTGTAGGAGCGCCCCTGTGGCGTGCCGAGCAGCATGTTGAGCGAAAAAAGTGCCGGGAAGAGCGGTCCGGCCATATCATTGTCGAGGATAAATTCCTGCACCATGAGCATGCCGCCCGGCTCCAGCGCTGCCACGGCCCGCCGCAGAGTGACGGCGCATCCCTCCGGACCCTCGCCGTGCAGGATGTGCGACAGCCAGGCCACATCAAATCCGGCCGGCACGTCGTCGCTGATAAAGTCCCCCTCGTGGAAGGCGATCCGATCGCCGAGGCCAAAGGAGGCGATCGTTTTTTCGGCAAACGGGCGGGTCGTGGGGAGATCGTAGACCATCGCCGTAAGCTCCGGGTTGGCCTGGCAGAAATGGATCGCGTAGGTGCCGGGCCCGCCTCCCAGATCGAGCAGGCGCCGCCTGCCATGCAGATCGATGCGGGGAACGACGCATGGGGCGTTCAGCATGGCCAAGTTGAACATCCCCATTTCGAAGCTTTCCCGTTCGGATTCGTCATTGCCGTGGGAAACCCTCCTGCGAATCGGTGCGCCGTTCAGGACGGATTCGTCGAGGCGGGACCACCCGGACATCAGGTGATGGTGATGCATGATGATATAGCCAAGGTAGCGGGGAGAAGTGCGAGACAGGAATTCCACCGCAAACGGCGTCGGTGTGTAGCGGTCACCCTCCTTGTCCATCAACCCCAGCGCTGTCAGGGCGTTCAGCAGCATTGCCACCCCGCGGCTATCGCCGGCGGTCGCCCGGGCCATTTCCGCCGCTGTTCCGGCATGACTGAACAGGTCAAGTTTCACCCCCGCGTGCAGGGCACAGGTGCTCCAGTAGCCGCCCGACAATTTCAGCAGTTCGGCAGGGTTCCAGGTGGGTTTTTCCATACGAGCCTCCTTGGAAGAAATATCACGTAAATTATCGTAGCGTAATCTCGATACGAACCGAACGCAAGCGGTAAATTCATCGGTCAGATGGCCGGAAAGGCCTGGCTGTGGGCCGATTGAGGCACAAAAGCTGTGGCATCGAATACACGGGTGGTGTATTCTTAATCTGGAGCCATTCCAGGAGGAGGTTACCGCCGACATGTCTGACGAAATCTGCGCTGCCTGTGAAATTCACCGCCTGAGCATCCTTGCCGCGGACGGGAGTGTTGACGAAGCACTGATGCCCCCCCTGCCGGTTGATGATATCCGGCGCATGTACGAGCTGATGGTGCTGACCAGAACGTTCGACCAACGGGCTATCGCCCTGCAACGGGAGGGGCGGCTCGGCACCTACCCCCCCAGCCTGGGACAGGAAGCGGCACAGGTCGGGAGTGCGTTTGCGTTCCTGCCCGGCGACTGGATCTTCCCCTCCTTCCGCGAACTGGGCGTCCAGTTGACCCTCGGCTACCCGCTCCATCAGATCTTCCAGTACTGGTCAGGTGACGAACGCGGACAGGAGTCACCGGCGGGGTCCAACATCTTTCCGGTCTGTGTCTCGGTCGGCTCCCACATTCCCCATGCGGTCGGTGCTGCGATGGCAGCCCGCTACCGTCACGACCCGGTTGTCGCAGGCGTCTGGTTCGGCGATGGGGCCACCTCCAAGGGGGACTTCCACGAGGGGTTCAACATGGCGGGGGTCTTCCGGCTGCCGCTGGTCTTTATCTGCCAGAACAACCAGTGGGCGATCTCCGTGCCGCTCAGCGGACAGACCGCCGCTGCCACCCTGGCGCAGAAGGCGCTGGCGTACGGCTTCGAAGGGGTGCGGGTGGATGGCAACGACGTATTCGCCGTGTACCGGGCCACCCGTGACGCAGTGGAGAAAGCACGCAACGGCGGCGGGCCGACCTTTATCGAGTGCCTTACCTACCGGGTGGGCGATCACACCACTTCGGACGATGCCGGACGATACCGTTCCGCCGATGACGTGGCGGTCTGGAGCGCTCGCGATCCGCTGTCCCGGCTGGAGCGGTACATGGAGCACCGTGGACTCTGGAGCGAAGCGTACGCAACCGGGACCCGGCAGCGGGCAACCGCCGCCATCGACGCGGCGGTCATCGCGATGGAGGCGGCACTCCCCCGCGATCCGGATGACATGTTCACATACACCGTGGCACTCCCCGGCCAGCGGCAAGCCGGGCAGCGGAAAGGGGGGTGACGTGGCACAACTGACGATGGTACAGGCAATCAACCAGGCGCTGGAAGGTGAAATGGCCCGAGACGACCGGGTCGTGCTGCTTGGCGAGGATGTGGGGCGCGATGGCGGTGTATTTCGCGTCACCGAAGGATTGCAGGAGCGCTTCGGCGCCGAGCGGGTCATCGACACCCCCCTCTCCGAGTCCGGCATCGTCGGCGCGGCGGTGGGGATGGCGGCCTACGGCCTGCGGCCGGTAGCGGAAATCCAGTTCATGGGCTTCCTCTATGCCGCCCTGGATCAGCTTTACACCCATGCAGCCCGCCTCCGGACCCGCTCCCACGGCCGTTTCACCTGCCCGCTGGTAGTGCGGACCCCCTATGGCGGCGGCATCAAGGCGCCGGAACTGCACGAAGAGAGCAGCGAGGCGTTGCTCTGCCATCTGCCGGGGCTCAAGGTGGTCGTCCCCTCGGGGCCGTACAGCGCCAAGGGGCTGCTGACGGCGGCAATCCGCGACCCGGACCCGGTGATTTTCCTTGAACCGACGCGCCTCTACCGGATGCTGCGGGAGGAAGTCCCGGACGGGGAATATACCATCCCGCTCGGCCGCGCCCGGATCGTCCGGCAGGGAACGGATGTGACGGTGGTGGCATGGGGAAGCATGCTCGAAAGGGTGCTCAAGACCGCCACATCCCACTCGCTTGAGGTGATCGATCCGCAGACACTTTCCCCCTTCGACTGGGAAACGCTGCTGACCTCGGTAAAAAAGACCGGCCGGCTGGTAATCGTCCACGAAGCGGTCAAAAGCGGCGGAGTTGGCGCCGAGATTGCCGCCACCGTCGCCGAAGAGGCGATCCTGGAGCTGCGGGCTCCGGTACTGCGGGTGACGGCACCTGATGTGGTGCTGCCGCTCCCCAAATTGATCGACAGCTACCTGCCGACCACGGAACAGATCCGTGCGGCATTCGACGACGTGATGAGGTATTGACCATGCACTATGAATTCAAACTCCCCGATCTGGGTGAAGGCATTGCCGAAGTAGAACTGCGCAGATGGCTGGTGACGGAAGGGGAGCGGGTCGAGGAGCACCAGACCGTGGCCGAGGTGGAGACCGACAAGGCGGTAGTCGAAGTCCCCTCCCCCCATGGCGGCACGGTCTGCGGTCTGCATGGCCGGGAAGGTGATGTCATCCGGGTGGGCGACATCCTGATGACCATCTGCGAAGAGGCTGCGCCGCAGGCGCGTCCCAAACATGCCGGCATCGTGGGAGAGCTTCCCGAGGCGGAGGACATTCCGGTCACACAGGCGGAGAGAGCAAGCGCCGATGTCAAAGCAACCCCGCTGGTGCGGCGGCTGGCGCGCGAGCGGGGCATCGACCTGCAGACGATACGAGGCAGCGGCCCGCACGGCAGCATTACCCCCGAGGATCTGGACCGGGGCGCTGCTGCCGCTCCGGCCATTTCTGACTCCTTCGGCCCGGTCGAACGGCTGCCGCTCAGGGGCGTCAGGCGCACCGCGGCCCGCAACGTCCTGGCCGCCCAGCAGCGCACCGCATTCGTCACGGTCACCGAAGAGGCCGATATCAGCGAGCTGTCCCTGCTCCGCAGCCGCGAACAGGCTGCGGCCGGTTCCCACGACACGCACCTGACCTTTCTCCCCTTCTTCATCAAGGCGGTGCAGCACGCCCTGCGCGACTATCCCGCCTTCAACGCCGCCATCGATGATGCCGCCGAAACGATCATCCTGAAGAAGCACTACCACTTCGGCATCGCGGTCGAGACCCCGGACGGCCTGATGGTGCCGGTAATCCGCGATGTGGACAAAAAGAGCATCCTCGACCTGGCAGCCGAGATCCAGGCGCTCGGGGAGAAAGCCCGCACCAGGACCATCTCGCTGGAGGAGTTGAAGGGGAGCAGCTTCACGATCACCAATTTCGGCCATTTCGGCGGTCTGTTCGCCACGCCGATCATCAACTGGCCCGACGTGGCAATCATCGGCTTCGGCCGCATCGGGGAACGCCCCTGGGTACATGACGGGGCCATTGCCATCCGTACGATACTCCCGATGTCCCTGACCTTTGATCACCGGATAACCGACGGCGTGACCGCCTCACAATTTCTGAGCCGGATACTCGGCTACCTGGAAGACCCGGCGCTGTTGTTCATCGAGAGTGTCTGAGCAACACGTTCATCATAAGGAGACAAACGAAGGGCGGGGAATTATCCCCGCCATTTTCATGAGAAAAATCACGAGCTGCATTGTAGTATTTTAAACAATAATCATTTATAGTTCGCAAAATCAGTTTCACCCCGGTTTTTAAGGAGCGAGATAGCCCGGCTTAAATTAAAACTTGGACAAAAAAAGGACCAAAACTGGAAAAGCTTATAGCAGTAGAAACTCCAGTGACCGCTAAAAACAAGTTGAACATCAGGAGATTTATGAAGAATCAAAGACTAACGGGCTGGTTTATTGTTTTCCTTGTCTTGGCAATATGGATTGCAAATTTATGGTTTTGTTCCGGGTGGGAAACAAGTGAACGCGGTACATTTGGTGATCTGTTCGGAGCTTCTAATGCTCTTTTTTCAGGGCTCGCTTTTGCCGGTGTACTGATTACTTTATTTCTTCAACGCCAGCAGCTTCAAGATTCACAAGCAGCAAATCATTCTCAAACAGTACTATTGATGCAGCAGATATTTGAAAGTACATACCTACAATTAATCGGATTTCACCGCGGTATCATAACAGGACTTCGACTTCAAAAAGATGCAACTAATTATCAAGGCGTTGAAGTTTTGGATCAAATTTACACTTCTGCGACTAGAATCTACAACGATAATGCAAAACTTAATGAAAGTGAGCGAATTTATAAGGCCTTCGCCGATCTACCCAAAGATGAGTACTCTGAGCTGTTCAAATTATTAAAGAGCTTTGTATATATCCTCAATTTTATAAGCGAAAACAAATCAAGTGCAAGGAACCACTACGAGATGCTTCTCTCGGTTGCGAGCACCAGAGAAATAGTAATTTTTATTTATATTTTGTTTTCATCAAATCAAGCTGCAGGAGTTTTAAAGGAGGCAGAAGCTACGCGTTTCATTCTCCCACAATTTTTGCTTGATGAGTCACATTTTAGAATAATTGAAGAATGGATAAATAAATCAGAAGATCCAACCAGCTGAATAAAGGAGAAGAAAGATGGCATCGATTCGACTAGAAGATCTGGGAAAGCATATAGATAAGAAAAAACTACCTTCTGGGAATGTCTTTACCGATAAGAACATTCAAGCAATTTTTGGTCACGAAGCAGCAGATGACGAGGACATTGATCGACTGAAAAAATACTTCGTCAAGAATATCTTCTTTGAAAAACTTACATCTGACTTGAAGCTACGAATAGCTGTCGGGCACAAAGGTATTGGCAAATCCGCACTTTTCCGAATAGCAGCATCTGAGGATATAAACAATGAAGTTTTGCCTATATTTATAAAACCAGACGATATTATAGAGCTCAAAAATGCAACCACAGATTTTTTAAAAGATATACGCAAGTGGAAGGAGGGACTCCGTAGAATTATTTATGGAAAAATTCTAGACAATCTCGGCGTCGTTGAAAAGGATTCTGGATTGCTGGATTACCTTCTTACTATAGGTGGTAAAGTCGGTGGATATATTAAAGAGCAGATTACTGATGACGAGAAACCATTGAATCAAGCGATAGAGAAGGCACGGGGATTGTACAAAAAACATCAGAAGGTCAATGTCTATATTGATGATCTTGATCGTGGTTGGAAAGGCCGCGAAGAAGATATATCTATGATCTCCGCTCTCATGAATGCTGTTAGAGATATAAGTAATGAAGATGATAATATTCATTTCAAAATTGCATTACGCTCAGATGTTTATTTTCTTTTTAGGCGTTCTGATGAATCGACAGACAAAGTAGGTGGATCAGTTTTTTGGCTTAGCTGGTCAAATCATGAAATATTGGCTCTTTTAGTCAAAAGAATAGGAGCCTTTTGGGGAAGAGAGGTTGACGAAACAACTTTATTTCAAATGCACCAAGCCGAATTAGCTAAATATCTCGACGTCATCATTTCACCGGTATTTGAAGGTGCCGGACATTGGGAGAATGCTCCTATTAGGAAGGTTTTGCTGTCTTTGATTAGAAAGCGACCTCGGGATATTGTTAAACTTTGCACTTTGGCTGCACAGAGCGCATATCTTAGGGGATCTAACACAATTGAGACAACTGATTGGGAGGATGCTTTTCCAACTTATTCAAACGACAGGTTATTAGACACCGAAATTGAGTATAAATCAGAACTTCCAGAATTAATGAGACTTATGCTTGGCATGAAGCCGTCAGTAAAAAAAGCTAAAGCAAGAGATTCGTACGAATTCACAACTGATGAACTACTAAAGAAAATTGAAGGAATTGAAGAACGAGGAAAATTTGCTTTCTCAAACGGCAAAAGCGCAACCACAGAAGAACTTGCACATTTTCTATATAAAATTAATTTTATTACGGCACGCCGAAAAAATGCTGCTGGGAAAATTGTCAGAAAATATTTCGAAGATCATAACTACCTCATGCAACCATATGTGGACTTTGGGTTTAGCTGGGAGGTTCATCCTGCATATCGATGGGCTCTTCAACCTGATGATCCGAAGAATGTATACCTTCGCTTAGAGCTTCTTGATTTCGAATAAGTTTACATTGCTTGCGAAATATTGAGGGGTCACGTCTCAACTCCTGACAGGTCCGACCCTTGATGTGATTACACGGCACCGAAAGCGATGGTGTGCATCTCTACTTATTTCCGATACCGCTACATGGAAATTGGTCCAGTTATGTCGAGGCGCCAATAACTGACGTAGGAATAGAAAAGTTCAGAAACAGCGTGAATCGCCAGACACCCTTTGGTAAAGAGGATAGGAGAGACAATCTGTGTGGGAAAATGGTACTGGAGTCAACTGTACGATCTCGCGGATGGTTAAAAGGTCGCAAAAGGGGCATCAATAATCAGCCTGTCCCCTTATAGTCCCCTCGTTGCCAACGATATAGCCGAAGTATGTCAAAAATGGTGGCCAGTTCTCTTGGCTGCGTTCGCGGGGCAAGGCGGTTAAAGAAGGACAGAAAAGCGAAAAAAGCAAGAGGCGAGTATGCCGCTAAGGCGGCAATTCTGCTATGCCGTTGATGCGGTCAAGATTGCACAGCAAATGCTCCGCTGAAAGGAGATAAAACATGCCACTTACAGAGTCAGATTTTCTGAAATGGTACAATGATGAAATTACAAGATACCGGAATCAAGAGTGGCAACTTGCCTCGTACTCCGTAACTTTTTCATCTGCGGTAATTCTTTTCGTGAGACGCTCAGATACTATGAACATGATTCGACCTTGGACGGCTGCTATTACTATAATGATATTTATATCACTTCTAATTTTTGCCGAATTTCATGTACATGGCCGTCTCAGCGAATTTAGAAAAAGACGTGTACTTTTAATCGAAAACGGTAATCATAATGCCAAAAATGTAAATGATCATTTTTTCAACGGCACATTAGACACAATATTTTTTTTTGGATTTGTCCTCTTCCCAGCGATTTTCGGTATTGCTGCCGCCATGAGTTGTATTTCAATATCGCAATGAGCTTGCTGTGCACGGCTGTAAATGGACGCATCTTCAAATTTCAAAAAGAGTAGGACAGTCAAAGTTCCAACAAGGCTTACGACCTGCCCTAAAATACCGGCAGGGCAAAGCCATTCCCGTTGAACAAATACAAATTGAAATAGCAAAGGAGTTAACAAATGTCACTCAATGATGAAATAGCAGTAGCACGAAAGGAAATCGTCTCTGACGGCTATGATATGTCGATAGGAGAAGTAATGAATCTATATCGTGACGGAGAAATTATTATAAATCCCGTATTTCAAAGATTATTTCGTTGGGATGAATCTCGAAAGACTCGATTTATTGAATCTCTTTTACTCGGAATACCAATTCCACCGATTTTTGTATTTCAAAGAGAAGATGGTGTGTGGGAATTGATTGATGGACTTCAGCGCCTCTCGACAATCTTTGAATTCGCCGGAATGCTGTATTTGCCCGATAAAACCAAAGCTCCGCCATCCGTTCTAAACGGCACAAAATTCCTTCCTAGCCTAGCTGACAAACGATGGGAGTCATCGAGTCAGGACGCAACTGATGGAATTGATAAGACTCTTCAATTGGCCATAAAGAGGGCACGAATAAGGGTTGAGATCTTAAAGCAAGAGAGCGATCCATATGCCAAATATGAATTATTTCAGCGACTAAATACCGGCGGAGCAGAACTTTCAAAACAGGAGGTTCGTAATTGTGTTGCTGTCATGCTTAATGAAGAGTTCTATAAATGGCTAACTACTTGTTCTGAGAGTGCAGACTTTAGATTAACGGTTGATCAAACTGAGTACGCAATAGCAAAACAATCAACAGTAGAATTAGCTCTTAGATTTTTCGCTTTTAGAAATGTTCCATATCAGTTCGGTTTTGATGTTCATGAATATTTAGACGAAGCAATGTTGCAGATTGCAAATTCAATCAACAAGGATGAAGAAGGTGATGTTTTTCATCGAACCTTTGCCCTTATAAAGCACGCATTAGCAGATAAAGCATTTAAACGATGGAATGGAAATGATTTTGCCGGAATGTTTCTAATGTCAATGTTCGAAGTTGTTACAATGGGTATTTCAAAAAATCTTCAGGCTATTGAAGCAATGGGACTGGCGGCAGATGAGTTTGTCACTGAAAAATGCAAAGCTCTTTGGAGTAATGAACTCTTTCAGAAAAATTCAGGTGCTGGCGTCCGCGGTACAACAAGGCTTTCAACTTTGTTGCCGATGGCAGAAAAGTTTTTTCGACCATGAGCAAGCTGCGAACTCCTTCGATGTTGCAGGACAATCTTGATAAGGAATTAGCCTGGCGTCTAAAAGAGGTAGCTGATCTTACTCTCGCGATTAAGAGTTCCCCTTCCTCACATCAACGGACACTGATTCGTGCAGGTGTGCCACTCCTATATGCTCATTGGGAGGGCTTTATAAAAAACTCATCCCTGTCATATATCCAATTTGTGAGCGATCAAGGTCTACGGCTTGATCAGCTTTCAAGTTGTTTTATCGTCTTTGGTGCGAAAAAACATTTAAGTGCTTTGACTCAGTCTAAAAGATCAAAGATTAACATTGAGGCTGTTAATTTTTTCATGTCACAATTGAATAGTTCGGCAACGCTTTCTATGTCAAGTGCAGTGAACACTGAGTCCAATTTGAGTTCTAGCGTATTTGACAATATTGCAATTTCAATTGGTATCAATCCTGACCGTTACAGTTCCCGCTACAATCTAATTGACGAAAGTCTGTTAAAAAAACGCAATGAAATTGCACATGGTGAATACTTGGATCTCCGTGCCGAAGAATACCGGTCTTTAGTAGATGAAGTGATTCAACTGATGCGTTGGTACAAGACTGATATTGAGAATGCTGTTGCCCTTGGATCATATAAAAATACGACGATTGCCCAACCAAGCGCAGCAGCGGGGCAATAAGACCGCCGCGCCCGTAGACAGAATAAGGGGACAGGCTGATTATTGAGGTGCAATTATGCCAAGAATTGCAAGAGCGTTAACCGACAACGCCTGCTATCACCTTATCAATCGAGGTAACGGCAGACAGCAGGTTTTTCACAAAGACGGTGATTACCACGCGTTCATTGATCTTATGCAGACAGCTCGAGAAAAGTTTGCAGTGCGGTTGCATGCATGGTGCTTAATGCCAAATCATTTTCATCTTCTCGTACAACCAGAACAGGCCGACCAACTGAACAAAATGATGCAATGGTTAATGACACGTCATGTCCGTCGTTATCACCAGCATTACGGCACCAGTGGCCATGTTTGGCAAGGAAGATACAAGAGTTTTATTGTCCAGGATAATGATCATTTGTTGACAGTGGCTCGTTATATTGAGGCCAATCCTGTTAGGGCGGGACTTTCGGAGAGCGCCGCGCAATGGCTCTGGTCTTCCCATGCCGTACGCGGCACCGAAAGCGATGGTGTGCATCTCGACTTATTTCCGATACCGCTACCTGGAAATTGGTCCAGTTATGTCGATACGCCAATAACTGACGCAGAAATAGAAAAGCTCAGAAACAGCGTGAATCGCCAGACACCCTTTGGTAAAGAGGATTGGAGAGACGATCTGTGTGGAAAAATGGGACTGGAGTCAACTGTACGATCTCGCGGATGGTTAAAAGGTCGCAAAAGGGGCATCAATAATCAGCCTGTCCCCTTATAGTCAGGCAAATTATGACCGCACAGGTGTTACATTTTATTTTGATAGGAGTTAAAATGAGAGTACTAAAACTATTTTTACCATTCGTCATGATGATCTCTTTGTTAGGGTGCACCACGCATGTTGGTAAATTTTCCTTCCTTTCTACAAAGGACATACAGACTGATACCAGCACAGCAGAAAAAGTTGGTACAAATGTTCTTGGCGAAGATGCTATCTGGTTCATTATTATCAATCCCACACTTCCATATCCCCAAATGGATAAAGCCTTGGATGATGCTCTCAAAAAAGCAGGAGGCGACTTCATGACAAATGCAACAATTACATATAAGTTTTTTATGATTCCGATCTTATACACCAGGGTTTGGTATGAGGTAGTCGGTGATGTCTGGAAAATGAGCCATAAGGTTCCGGTCGCCAAGCATTAATCCTAGCAGACGCATGGAACGGAGGTGCCCAGTAGACATTTAGAGGACGCACTTCACATTTTCACATTTGAGGAAAAGGGAAATTCCAACTCTCGCGTGGACTCGGTCGCGGCTAAAAACCTGCCGCGCCGGTCACACTCATAGCCGTTTTGGAGAAAATCAATATGAGCATACAAACACTTAAAATCATCGCATTAATGGTTGGATTGATGTTTCTTACTTCATGCGGAAGTGGTGGAGTTTCAGAGCAAGGTTCCATCATAAATAACAACGTTAATGCTAAACCGGCACCCTACATAATGGCCACCTTAATTAGCTTCCAACCAGGTTCCTATCAAGGCAATATTCCTAATGCGTCCGTATTAGTACAGGATTCATCAACAAATGCCGATATCACAACGGCAATAGTGACTATAAATAACAATACGCTAACTTACAATCCTGCTTCTGGTCATAAAGCATATGAAGGTAATGTATCGGTAGTTCCCGGAGGTAACGTTTTTCTTGAGGTCGCTGTTGGAGGAAATTCATATTCAATATCTACTACTCAGTTCTCATCATACCCGACCTTCTCTACACCTGTCACCAGTACTTGGTATTCAAGCATCCCTAATACCGTGCAATGGACTGTTGGAGATCAGAAAGCAAATGCTGTGTATAACCTAGCAGTTCTGGATGCCCATGACACAAATGGTGATGTTATATGGCCGATGACAAATGACAACACTTTCCAAGTAATGCCTATGGGCAATACAGGCTATTCTTTCTTAGCTAACAGTATTACAGCAGGTGATCGTCTCTTACTTACCGCTATTGTCAGAGGAGAGCCAATTCAAGGAGCCTCTTATAACTCAAAATTGATTATTGCTGGATGTAGTACTATTCCTATTACAGTAAAAAATGCGACGCTTCAATCCATTGCAGTTACACCGGCTAATCCAACTTTACCTTGGGGAACATTTCAACAATTTAAAGCAATAGGCAATTTTTCAGACAATAGTTCTGAAGATTTGTCAGATAAAGTATATTGGGCAGAAAACGGATTTTCGCTTGATGTGGTTCAAGATAGCCGAGGACTATACAAGGCCAGTTACGCTGGCTCGGCGACTATCAATGCAAGCTTAAATCAGACCACAGGCTCATCATATGTGAATGTTATGCGTCCTAAACTCCTTTCAATTGATATCAGTCCAATAAATCGGACTATTGTTACTGAAACAAAGCAACATTTTAGTGCTTTTGGCCATTATGAGGATGGCTATGTGGGAGACATTACTTCATCCGTTTACTGGAACTCAGAAAATACGGATGTTGCGAAAATATTCAACGATTCAGGCAACAATGGACTAGCCACAGTTGTTTCAACAGGCACAACATCGGTGAGTGCTACATTAAGCGGTATATCGTCGTCAACAGCACTGACTGTTACTAATAGGCCGTCAACTGTTGGGCAACGACTTTATCTATATCTTCAAAGCGACACAAATGACTACGTCGGAGGCGGGAAATCCTACTATTTCACCCAAGACAATATACAATTACATAGCAGTTTTAACGGAAGAAAAATTTCAATAACTCCAATGAATGGTCAAACTCAAATAGGTAATGGTGATTTTGTAGTTCCTGATACTCTTAGCCAACTTCAGACTGGTTATTATGGTAACCTTACTCGATACCCATTTAACGACCCAGCCATAGGCGGAATGGACTGGGATATGAGCAGTCATGGATGTAACAACCTTTCCGGATGGTTTGCAATTGACAATATAACTTACAATTCCGGCATTGTTACGGCAATTGATTTTCGTTTTGAGCAGCATTGTGAGATGCATTCTCCAGCTATGTATGGCTGGTTTCACTGGGTGGCGCCGTAAGAAAGGGGGGACGAAGGGGACGTAGTTAAGTTCGGTAACTTAGTTCCATCTCTGTGAGCAAGTTTGCAATATTAACAACGTCCCCTTTGGACCCTGCAAGTAGAGGACACTGTGGAACTCGATTACCTAGACGCCACCTGGATTGCTTGGGCAGAGGAATTTAAGACTGAGTATGAAGCAAGACAAGTGATGCAAATATGACAAAGACAAAGATTATTAACTTTTTCAAGAATAAATACGTAGGCGAAGCCTTAGGCATTGCCATTTTAATTCTATGTGTGCTGGCACTCACGGTAGGCACTGCATTTCTGCAAGAGCACACGTTACTCATATTACTCGTACTGCTTGTGATCCTCGTGATAAGCGGAGCTATTTGATTCATAACCAGACGGGTGCGCGTGAGAAGCCAAGTACCCCGCCCGCCGTATCGCGGAGAAAACAATGAAGATTATGAAACCCGTTGAAACAATGTCGATTGATGATCTCACTAAGTTTGTCGAAAACTGCTTTGACGTTAATGGAAAGATAAGTCGATTCCAACCAGGAAGTTATACGGAGAAAAAGATAATTATGAGGGTATCTTGTTTGTGTCGTGATTTTTTATTACTTGCAATTTGTACCTGCTTATTTGGTTGTAGTGGTGGGGACGGAAACGATGGAGTGTCATCATTTTTTTTGCAGGATGATATCAATCAAGTAATAAAAACAGAGGGACCAGGTGATATAAATAATTTATTCCCCCTTACTATTGGAAATAGTTGGGGATATCACGTGACTAGCTATGGAACCGGGAAGCAATCAACTAACTATACCGAAAGTGTAAAAATTTCTGGAACAAAATATATTGATAACAATGCTGCCTATGTTTTAACCTCTTTCAATTCTGATAATCTTGCTGCTTCAAGCGAAGAATATTACGTTAAAAATAATGCCGCAATATATTATGTCGGGGATAATTCAATAAGTTTATCATCTTCAATTAGTCCTTACCCTATTTTTGAATTCCCTGTTGTTCAAAACGGATCATTTTTACAGATCAAACGGTCGCACCTTGACTATGGTAGTGACCTTGACGGGGATGGAATCAATGAAAAAATTGCTATTAATTCTAATGTTACAACAACAGTAAACGAAACTGTTCGTGTTGAAGTCGGAATGTATCAAAACTGCACGCGCGTTGTCACATCAATGACTGAGACATTGACATCATCAAGAGACAATGAGCAGTTAACTGTGAATGGTACAATGTCAGAATGGTATGCACCAGGAATTGGACTAGTTAAAAGACACGTGGAATATGTATACCCAAATGGGTCAAGTGTTACAGATTACGCTCTTACATCTTATATCGTTGATGGCATTAGAAGTGAAACGACCTCCCCCACAATACTATCTGTCCAACCAAATGCAAATGCCACCAGTGCTAGCGTATCAACAATCGATGTCCTATTCAGCGAGGATATGGATGCTTCGACTATAAATAGTGTAACATTTACAGTACAAGTCTCCATGGGTGCCAGTTACCAGTCAGTGCCAGGAACAATTTCATATTCAAATAAAAAAGCTAGTTTTGTATCAAGATCGGCACTTCAAGCTGGCACGTACACTGCGACTATTTCTACAGCAGCTCAAGATGTTGCTGGAAATTCTCTTGCCAACGATTACCGTTGGAGTTTTACTGTTGACAAAACTGCTCCCAATGTTTCTTCAACATACCCTGCCCCAAATGCTGTGTCGGTTCCTGTGTTTCCAGTTATAACTGCGACATTTAGCGAAGAAATTACTCCTGCAACAGTCGACTCATCTGTATTCGTTGTCAAAGATTCTAACAATGACCAGGTCGATGGGCATATAACGTATGTCAACAAAACAGCTACATTTATCCCTAAGTCTCAACTTAATCATGGTACCACATATACGGCCATGATCAGGCCGTATGTTAAGGATCTGTCCGGCAATATACTTCCAACAAGTTACAGTTGGACTTTTACAACTGATTTGGGTGTGTTTTCTCAGAAAATTAGAATCCCAACTGGTTCAAGGGCTGAGGCAGTAGCTATAGGTGATGTAAATGGGGATGGAAAAAATGATGTAGTATTGACAACATCGTCTTACAACAACAATGCATATGACTACAAATTTTTTGTGTACCTGCAAAACTCTGCTGGAAGTCTTGCCCCTCCTATAATTTATTCCACAAGCGGTAGTTATACCGATCATGCAATGACTGTTGCAATAGGTGATATCAACAATGATGGTAAAAACGATGTGACAATCGGATATCCATCTAAATTCGAAGTCTTTTATCAAAATAAATCGGGTGGACTAGATCCAGCAATTTCTTTTGTTGCTACAGACACATATAGAATGAAAATAGTTGATATAAATAAAGATGGGCTTAAAGATGTGATAGGGATTGGGTGGGCTTCGGTTAGCATATGGAAACAAAATGCTAATGGGACACTTGATCCTCCTCAAAGATATTTTGTAACACTAAATGGATACAATGACTTAGATGTTGGTGATGTAAACAACGATAGGCTTAATGATATTATTGTTTCTAGTGGGCAAGGACTTAATCCAACTATTGCAGTGCTCACCGGAAAAGCTGATGGAGCTTTGAATGGACCAGTGTACTACTCTACAGGTAACGCTGCTACCAGTAGTTTGGCTGTTGGCGACATTAATGGTGATAATTTAAATGATATAGTTTCAGGAAGTGCGGGAGCTTATTATCAAAATAACTCGGGATCCTTGTCTCCTTTGTCTCCGAATTATTATGGCCATTCTATTGTGATGGCTGATGTCAACAATGATGGACGAAATGATTTAATAGTTCAACATTGGGGGCAGATTTTTTCTGTTGGAGTGTATTTGCAGAATCCTGATGGCACGCTAAGTTCAGAAGATTTGTATATGTCTGGTTATGGTAATTATAGACCTGGCTCTTTTGCAGTTGGAGATATAAATGGTGACGGATTTAACGATGCCGTAGTTGTAGATTATGATTTGACGCTGTTATATAATACAGCAACTTCTGGACTTGGTAAGAAAACAAGAGCTAAGTCAAAAAACGGTAAGCTAACTGCTGGGCCAATTTTCAAAGGTGTAAAGCTTAAAGCACAACTTGTCTTATAAGCGGTCTCTTCTGCGGGCTATTTGCGGAATATAGAACGGAATATAGAGGGTAGAGTAGAGAGCAGGTTTCACCCTGCCCTCCCTCATCAAACCGTGCATGCAGTTTTCGTTAGCGTATCGTTCTTTCTGTAAATTCATAAAAGCCTGACAAACAGACAGGTCAGGGTCATTCTCTTCTTTTGGTGAGTCGCCAAACCAACCAGAGAGGAGAAGAAACCATGACCTGTCCAG
>Ga0172380_10002729_pt1 | contig 26315 bp, 24 predicted proteins | sample Leawe162metaG_FD_119747 | JGI IMG/M metagenome (GOLD analysis project Ga0172380, IMG submission 119747) | Leachate microbial communities from a municipal landfill in Southern Ontario, Canada - Leachate well 162 metaG | ecosystem: Engineered > Solid waste > Landfill > Unclassified | place...
AGGAGTTGATTAAAAATGCCTAAAGCCAAAAATAACGTGGCATCCCATAGAAGACGTAAGAGAATGATGGAGCTTTCTAAGGGTTATTGGGGTGCAAGAAAGAATGTTTGGACTATTGCCAAGAACCACATTGAGAAAGGTTTAGTTCACGCTTACAGAGACAGAAAATTAAAAAAGAGAACATACAGAGCACTTTGGATTACTCGTATTAATGCTGCTGCAAGATTAAATGGTACTACATATTCCCGTTTGATTCACGCTTTAGATAATAAAGGTGTTTCAATTAACCGTAAAGTACTTTCAAACTTAGCTGCTGAGAATCCAAAAGCGTTTACTGATATCGTTACTTTTGTAATGAATTAATATTAATCCTTCCGGAAGATTTCTTTTATTTGATTTCCCCGGAGGGAATTTTTTTAAATATTTGGATATGCCATGGAACAGAGAATTATTGAAATTGGCGAAAGTTTCACTAAAGAATTAGTTATTGTAAAGAACTCAATAGACCTAGAGAATATTAGAATAAAATATCTCGGTAGAAATGGTCTCCTATCTCAACTTTTTGAAGATTTTAAGTCCCTGCCTAAAGAAGAAAAGCCGAAATTCGGACAGACGTTGAACGTCCTCAAGAATGATCTTCAAAATAAATTCGATGCGAAATTTAATGAAGTATCTGCTAATGAAAAATCAGAGAAATCATTTGTTGATTTTACTTTACCCGGAAAAACTAAATCAAAAGGGAGCAAGCATATTCTTATTCAAACTCTTGATGAGATTAAGAATATATTTAAAGGTTTAGGATTCTCGGTTGCAACAGGTCCTGAATTAGAATCGGATTATAATAATTTTGAAGCATTGAATTTTCCGGCAGATCATCCCGCACGAGATATGCAGGATACTTTTTTTGTTAATTCTGATTTTTTACTTCGCACACATACATCACCGGTTCAGATTAGGACTATGCAGAAATATGACCCGCCTATTAGAATTATTATACCGGGTAAAGTTTATAGGAACGAAGCTGTAAGTATGAAAAGCTACTGCTTATTTCATCAGGTCGAAGGACTCTATGTTGATAAAGATGTAACATTTGCTGAGCTTAAAGGTACACTTGTTTCGTTTGCAAAACAGCTTTATGGCAATGATATTCAATATCGGTTTAGGGCTTCCTTTTTCCCATTTACAGAGCCGAGTGCTGAGATGGATATATGGTGGCAGCCAGCAGGTAAGGAAGGTCGCTGGCTTGAAATCCTCGGGTGCGGTATGGTTGATCCAAACGTTCTAAAAAATGTTGGTATCGATCCCGAAGTTTATTCCGGTTATGCTTTTGGTATGGGAGTAGAACGTATGGCAATGAGAAAATACGGTATTAACGATATAAGAAATTATTTTGATAATGATAAAAGATTCTTAGAACAATTCTAAGTTGAGGCATTAAAAAGTGAAAATCTCATTTAATTGGTTAAAAGAATATATTGATCTGAGCGGTATCGAAGTTCAAGAAGTAATTGATAAAATTACACTGGCCGGATTAGAAATCGAAGAAGTTGTAGATCAGTCAAAGATGTTTGAAAATTTTGTAATCGGTCATGTAAAAGAAGTTAAAAAACATCCGAATGCAGATAAACTTCATTTATGTGTAGTTTTTGATGGAGTTAATGATTTGAAAATAGTTTGCGGTGCGCCGAATGTAGCTGAAAACCAAAAAGTAGTGGTTGCTAAAATTGGTGCAGTAATTCCTGAGAATAGTTTTGAAATCTCCAAAGCTAAAATCAGAGGGGAAGAATCCTTTGGAATGCTTTGCTCGGAACGCGAATTAAATTTGAGTGCAAATCATGACGGAATACTTGTTTTAGATAATGCAGTCGAAGCAGGAATAACGGCGGCGGAAGCAATCGGGCTTAATGATGTTATTATCGAAGTTGCTATAACTCCGAATAGACAAGATACCCTAAGTCATTTAGGATTTGCTCGTGATATAGCGGCAATATTTAATCGACCTGTAAAATTCCCTTCAATTGAAATTGAAGAGATTAATGAAGAATCAAGTTCATTAGCGTCAGTAGAAATCTTAGACTCTGATTTATGCCCACGGTATGTCGGTAAAGTTGTAAAAAATGTTGTTATTAAAGAATCTCCGGAGTGGTTAAAAACAAGATTGAAAAGTATTGGCTTAAGACCAATAAATAATGTAGTGGATGTAACAAATTTTGTGATGCACGAAGTCGGACAGCCATTACATGCTTTCGATTTAGATTATCTCTCGGGGAACAAAATTGTTGTTAAGAAAGCAGGCGATCAAAAATCTTTTATAACTCTTGACTCGAAGAAAAGAGAATTGCAATCTGATGATTTGCTGATTTGTGATGATGAGAAAGCTGTTGCAGTTGCCGGTGTAATGGGTGGAGAAAATTCAGAAGTTACTGCCAATACAAAAAATATTCTTATAGAGAGTGCCTTTTTTAATCCAAGTTCAGTAAGAAAAACGGCAAAGAAGCTCGGACTTCAAACTGATGCATCATATCGCTTTGAAAGAGGCACTGACCCGGAAATTACAATATGGGCTGCGAAACGAACTGCACAGTTAATTCAATTGACTGCCGGCGGGGAAATATGCAATGGTGAAATTGATACTTACCCTGTTAAATTTGAGCTTAAGAAAGTAGAATTGAGATTCGAAAGAATTTCTAAAATTCTTGGGTACGACGTTCCGAATGAAAAAGTAATTGAAATTATATCAAATCTTGGGTTTGAAATTATATCTAAGAATATTGAATCGATTACAGTTACAATTCCAATCCGCCGTCATGATGTGGAGAGGGAGATCGATTTAATAGAAGAAGTTGCCCGGATTTATGGTTATGAAAAAATACCTGATATTGAAAGGGTGAAAGTTACTCTTGAGCCAAAATTTGACGAAACTGCATTTGAAAATAGTGTAAGAGAATCTCTAAATGGATTAGGATTTTATGAAATTATTACTAACTCATTATTAAGTGAATCGGTTGCAAATAGATTCGGTAATTCCATTGGAGTATTAAATCCACAGAATATGGATATGTCAAACTTACGCACATCATTAATACCGGGAATGCTGACTACGATTTCGAGAAATCTTAAGGTAAAGGAAAATAACTTACAACTTTTTGAAATTGGAAAGGTCTTTAATAAAAAGGATGATACAATTAAAAGCTTTGCTGACTTCTCAGAAGAATCAATGCTATTAAGTGTTCTTACCGGAAAATCAATAGATACCGAATGGTATTCGAAAGATATTAATTATGATTATTATGATTTGAAAGGATACGCTTATCAATTCCTTAAGTCAGTAACGGAAAAAGATATTGTTCATTCGTATAATAGTGAAAGTAATTTATTATTTGAGTATTTTACAAAGTTAAAATTGGATGATGTAGAATTAGGTGTAATTGGTAAATTAAATGATGAACTAATTAGTGGCTATGATATAGATCAGCCGGTTTATGCTTTCATATTTAATTTAGAAAACTTATCAAATATACCGGCAGAAGATAAGAAATTCAGGGAATTATTGAAATATCCTAAGGTATATCGGGATTTAGCATTTGTAATTGATATCAATATTACACATAATGAAGTATTAGAGTCTATAAGGAACGGAAGTTCTAAGTTATTGCATAGTATTAAGTTATTTGATATATTTCAAAGTGAAAGTTTGGGTGAAGGTAAAAAAAGCCTTGCTTTCCAATTAGAGTATTTTGATGAATCTCGTACTTTAACTGAAGATGAAGTTGAGAAAGATTTCAAAAACGTGATAAAGAATGTTGAAAAGAAATTCAATGCTAAATTAAGAGGTTAAGATTGTCCGAAGCTTCTAAATATGATCTTTTTATCGATGAATTAAACGCCTTAGAAAAACAGGTACATTATTTCATTCAATCAAGCAGTGAATTAGAAGAAGCTAATAGTGAATTGAAAGAGAAATATAATAAGATTAAGACTGAAAATTTATTGCTTACGGAAAAATTGAAAGATTTGGAAAAGAAATTAAGTGATCCATTACTTAAAGGAGTAGCGGACCTTAAAGATTCTGTTAAAGCGGAGGGTAAGGAAGATTTGAAAAATAAAATAGATGAATTAATCGAGATAATCGATTATCATTTGCGTTCTTAGAAAAATTGTCTTTAACGGATAAGACATAAAATGGAAAAAAAGAAGCTAAAAGTAAAAATATTTGACCAAGATTATTCTCTATTGGTAGATAACGAAGAGATTGCCAAGGAATTAGCAGATTATGTAAATGATATGATGGAAGATACAAAAGAAGAATTGCCCGGGCAGCCTAAAGATACAATAGCGATAATTGCAGCGTTAAATATAGCTTATGATTTATTTGTTGAGAAAAATAAATTCCTTGAATTTAGTATACAAGCGACAGATAAAATAAAAAAGATAAAGCTTCTTATGAATAACTCCAAGTTTATGTCCTCCGATTAGTTTTACCGCGCTGCCGATTCGAATATAAAAAAGAACTAATGTAAAACTACAAGGGTTATTGACTTGCGGCGTGTATTACAGGCCTCAACCTGTTTCGGCAGGTCTGTCTTAAGTGACAGCCAGTGGAAGTAAAAAGCGTTGGGCAATTTCCCGCACTGTGTAGGTGGGGTTCTTTCTTACTTACCAGGTCGGCAGATGCGGCTTTAATTTTCTATTTATGGAGGTGTATTTGATGGAGAACATTATTGTTCTGATAGTGGTTGTTTTGGTTGTCGCAGGGGTGGCTTTTTATCTTGGTTGGGTTATTAATAGCAAAATTGGTTCTAATAGCATTACAAGAGCAGAAGATGAAGCTAAACGTATTAAAGAACAAGCTCAAAAATTTCTTGAAGATGCAGAAAAAGATGCTAAACATATAAAACGTGAAAAACTTCTTGAAGTAAAAGATGAATGGTTAAAGAAGAAACAAGAATTTGATGCTGAAGTAAATACCAAAAAGCAAAAGATACAAACCCAAGAAAAACAACTTGAAGTAAAAGAAGATTCACTTGATAAAAAAATTGAATCGGTTAATCAAAAAGAAAAATCAATAAAAGATTTAGAAAATCAGCTTAATAAATCGAAAGATGATTTAGAAAAGAAACATGCTGAATTGGACAAAAAGATTTACGAGCAGAATGTTCGATTGGAGAAAACCGCAGGATTAACATCGGACGAAGCTAAAAAGATGCTTGTAGAAAATATGCTTAGTAAAGCTAAATCAGATGCTGCTCAATCGATTAAAGAGATTCGTGACCAAGCAAAAGTTGATGCTAAAAAAGAAGCTCAGAAAATAGTTGTTCAAGCTATTCAGAAAACAGCGGTTGATCATTCAGTTGAATCAACTGTATCAGTTGTACAAATTCAAAATGATGAAATGAAGGGAAGGATTATTGGGCGTGAAGGTAGAAATATTCGTGCCTTTGAAGCTGCAACTGGTGTGGATGTAATTGTGGATGATACGCCTGAAGCAGTAATACTTTCAGCTTTCGACCAATTTAGAAGAGAAGTTGCACGTATTTCATTAGAGAGATTGATTGGTGATGGAAGAATCCATCCTGCAAGAATCGAAGAGGTGGTAGCTAAAGTTGAACAGGAATTAGATGAAGAAATTCAAAAAGAAGGTGAAAATACTCTTATTCAACTTGGCTTGCATGGACTTCATCCTGAATTAGTAAAATATGTCGGAAAGATGAAATATCGTTCAAGTTATGGTCAGAACTTATTACAGCATAGTATTGAAGTAGCTTATTTAACAGGTGTAATGGCGGCAGAATTAGGCTTTGATGTTAATCTTGCTAAGAGAGCCGGTTTATTGCATGATGTGGGTAAAACTGTTGATAAAAATATCGAAGGACCTCACGCACTATTAGGATATGATTTAGCTAAGAAGTATAAAGAGCACCCAATAGTTATTAATGCTATTGGTAGCCACCATGAAGATATAGAAATGGAACATCCAATTTCGGCATTAGTGCAAGCAGCAGATGCAATAAGTGGAGCAAGACCCGGAGCAAGACGAGAACCTTTAGAGAGTTATGTAAAAAGATTAGAGAATCTCGAAACTTTAGCTAAGTCATTTGAAGGTGTTGCAAAGACTTATGCTATCCAAGCCGGTAGGGAAGTTCGTGTCGTAGTAGAACCAGATAAAATTGATGATATTTTATCAGATAGATTAGCCTATGAAATCTCACAAAAGATTCAAGAAGAGATGCAATATCCCGGACAGATAAAAGTTACCGTGATAAGAGAAGTAAGAAAAATTGCTTACGCAAAATAAAAATATGAGGGTGCTTTTAATAAAGCACTCTCGTTTAAATATATTAATATGCCATCAAAATCAATATTAGTCGGTATAACCGGCGGAATTGGGTCAGGAAAATCTTTAGCATCACAAATGCTAAAAGAGAACGGGTACCCGGTACTTGATGCAGATACCATTTCAAAAGAATTGGTTAATACTGATTCCGTTATTAAATCTTCTTTAATAAAAGAATTTGGTGAATTAACTTATAAAGAAGATAAGCTTAATGCTAAATATCTTTCAGATAAAGTATTCGGCGATGAAAGGAAATTAAAAACACTCAATTCTATTACCCATCCTATAATAATCAATAAGTTAAAAGAACTCGCTGCTGGATTGGCTTTAAATAACAAAATTGTATTTGTAGAATCAGCATTAATTTTTGAAGCTGATTTTGAAGATGTTTTTGATTATTTGATTTTGATTTTTACCGAAAAAGATAAACGCATTGAAAGGGTGATGGACCGAGATAAAGTTTCTGAAAAAGAAGTCGAAAAAAGAATTAATTCTCAAATCTCTGATGATGAAAAAAAGGGATTAGTTGATTTTGTAATTCAGAATAATAGCACAGAAATGGAGCTAAAGAAGAAAATAGACTTCGTTATAATGATACTTAGATCGATAAATATAAATAAAAAGGATAGCCAGGTCTAAGCTTGATTTAGAGCTATCCTTAAATTAATTTTGAATGTTCAATCATTGAAAAAGGTGCATCGTGAAAATGCTTAATCAGTTAATTGTCTCGTTTGTTAAATTATTGCCGAGACCCGTTGTAAAGATTTTTGCTCAAAAGTATATGGCAGGTGAAAAATTAGATGACGCTGTTAAAGCTGTAAAGAATTTGAATTCTAAAGGTATTGTTGCTACAATGGATGTTTTAGGTGAAGCTATTAAAAACAAAAAAGAAGCTGAAGATGCTAAAATCGAATGTCTTCAAGTTTTAGATGCTATTAATGAAAATAACCTTGATAGTAATTTATCGATTAAGCCAACTCAATTAGGCTTGATTATCGATCCTAATTTATGTTATCAAAACTTATGTGAGATTTTGGATAAGGCAAAATCATATAATAATTTTGTTAGAATTGATATGGAAGATTCTCCTGTTACGAGTGATACAATCGCTCTCTTCAGAAAGCTAAGGGAAAAATATAATAATGTAGGAATAGTTGTTCAGGCTTATTTAAAGAGAACTTTTGATGATGTAGTGGCTCTTGATAAAGAGGGAACAACTTATCGTCTCTGTAAAGGTATCTATGTAGAACCAGCTGAAATTGCTTATAAAGGGAAAGAAGAAGTTAGAGATAATTTCTTGAAGATATTAAATCAAATTTTGGATGATGGAAATTATGTTGGTATTGCAACTCATGATGATCCATTAGTTATTGGTGCTTATAAAATGATTAAAGAAAAAAATATCGATAAAAGTAAGTTTGAATTTCAGATGCTTTATGGAGTAAAGGAAGATTTACGCGATAGAATAAATAAAGATGGTTATAAGATCAGAATATATGTTCCTTTTGGAGAGCATTGGTATGCTTATTCTATTAGAAGATTGCAAGAAAATCCGCAATTAGCATGGTATATAACAAAAAGCATCTTTTCATTTAGTTAATGAATGTATTAGGATTAGAAAGTTCCTGCGACGAGACTTCGGTTTCGATTATTGCAGATGATGTAATAAAATCGAATTTAATTTCTTCACAAGATTTTCATATTAAATACGGCGGGGTAGTTCCAGAGCTATCCAGCCGTGCTCATTTGCAAATTATTAATCCCTTACTAAAACAATCTTTACAAGAGGCAAATATGACTCTTAATGATATTGATTTAGTTTGTGCAACAGCTGGACCGGGATTAATTGGAGCATTATTAATTGGGCTTACCTATGGGAAGTCTTTAGCCTATGGAATGGGAAAGCCATTTATACCTGTTGATCATGTCGAAGGACATCTCTTCTCAGGATTCTTAATGGATGAAAAACCGGAATACCCGTTTCTTTCTTTGACTGTTTCCGGTGGACATACACTTTTGTTATTAGTCAGCAGTCCAGTTGATATTAAGAAATTGGGAACTACTATAGATGATGCAGTAGGAGAAGCATTTGATAAAGTTTCTAAGATGCTTGGTTTTGGTTATCCGGGGGGTCCTAAAATTCAAGAAGCTGCTTCTAAATATTCAGGTGATTTTATTTCATTCCCAATCTCAAATACTAAAGGCGAATTCGATTTTTCTTTTAGCGGAATTAAAACTGCTGTATTAAGATATATTCAGAAAAATTTTGAGGATACAGATAAAGTAGCTGAAACTGATAAAAATTTAATATCTGCATCATTCCAACATTATGCAATTAAGGCATTAATTCAGAAGGTAGAAAAAGCACTAAAAAATTATTCAGTAAAATCACTTTCATTATCAGGTGGTGTAGCTGCCAATAAATTATTAAGAGAGGAATTTTCTCTACTTGCTAAAAGAAAAAAAATAAAATTAATTATCCCCGATATTCAGTTTTGCGGTGATAATGCTGCAATGATTGCATATAGGGGAGAAATGCTTTATAAAGAGGGGCTTTCATTTTCAAATGAATTAAACGCCTATCCGAGTCTTACATTTAATAAATTAATAAGGTAACGCAATATCGAAACGAATAACAAACTTATTCTTTTAACCCGAAAAGAAGTCAAGACGGTGATATATTTCTTCTTTTTAATGGTTGGAATTTTTACATATATATTTCTCTTTCCTAATAGCTATTATTTTAATCCGCAAGTAACCTTGGAAATTAAACAAGGTATGAATTTTAATGATGTTTTAGATTCATTGAAATCAAAAGGTATTATTCAAAATAAACTTCTTCTTAAATTCGTAGCATATATCTATAATGCAGAAACGAAAATAAAAGCAGGAAAGATTCAAATCCCAAATACATTATCAAATGTAGGATTAGTTGAGTTGCTGCTTTCGACTACAAAAAAAACTGATAAGTTAATTTCAATTGGTGAAGGGATTTGGCAGAATAAATTAGCAAAGTTATTTAAAGATTCACTCGGAATAGATTCATCCAAATTTATGTTTTTATCGCATGATAAAGAGTTCTTAAAGACCATAGGGTTTGAAGGTGATAATATTGAAGGATATCTATTACCAGAGACATATTATTTTTATCTCGATTCATCTCCTCAAAATATCATCAAAAAGCTTTATGCAGCTCAAAATCGGTTCTTTGACAACTATATTAGGATAAAAGATATTAAAACAGAATTGACTCGTAAGGAAATTTTAATACTTGCATCAATTGTTGATGGAGAATCAAATAAAGAAAGCGAATTTAGAACTATTGCAGGAGTTTATTTAAATCGACTTAAAATAGGGATGCCTTTGCAAGCTGATCCAACTGTGCAATACTTAATTAGGGAGAAGAGAGGCGATCAGCTATACCGAAGAGACTTTCTAATTAAAAGTGATTATAATACTTATTTAAAAGGAGGATTACCTCCAAGCCCTATAAATAATCCAGGCAAAGCAGCAATTATGGCTGTAATTAACCCCGAAAAGCATAATTTTTTGTATTTTGTGGCTGATGGAACCGGAGGACATGTTTTTTCTTCATCTTTTATTCAACATCAAATTAATGTAGGCAGATATAAAGCATGGCAAAGAAATTCAAAATAGTTTTATTCGGATTCTTTTTATTATATGGCTGCGCAAATCAATTGCCTCCCGGCGGCGGTGAAGTAGATAAAGTACCTCCAGTTATTACTGAAACATTTCCTTTGGATGGGACTACAAATTTTGAAGAAGAATATATTGAATTAACTTTTTCTGAATATGTTGATAAAAGAACTGTTCAGGAAGCTTTGTTTTTTGCTCCATCTATTGGAAATGATGCTGAATTTTCATGGAGTGGTACAACTGTTAGAGTTTATTTTAATACTGATTTAAAGAAAAATACAACCTATACAGTAAGTATTGGTTCAGATGTAAAAGACCTTCATAATTCAAATAAAATGGCGAACCCATTTAGTTTAGTATTCTCTACCGGAGAGAAAATATCTAAAGGAAAAATAGTCGGAAATGTTTTCTCGAATGATTCTGAAAATGCATTTGTATTCGCTTATAAAAATGATAAAGCATTTATTGAAATAGATTCCGTTAAACCTGATTATATTTCTCAAGTAGGGAATAATGGTCAGTACTCTTTTATGGGATTATCCGAAGGTAAATATATAGTCTTATCAATCATCGATAAAATCAGGAATCAAGTTTATGATAAGGATGAAGATATTTTTAATTTATCTTGGAAGCCTGTTGAATTAGAAAATGATTCAATAGAGATTAATAATGTCGATTTCATTTTGATGAAAGTGAAAGCAGTAGGTAAAGAGATAATAGATTCAACTAAGATAGCTGAGAAAGATACTATTCTACCTTCATTAAAATCGCTTGTTACCAAATACGAAAGCAATAAAATCGATTTTGATTCTCCACAATTCACATTGGTCTTTTCTGAAAAAGTAATTAGCGATTCTTTAGATTGTTTTATTTCTATAAGTGATTTGAAAAAAAACAATTACGATTACAAAATAACAACTGTTGACACAATTCAATATGATGTAAGTTTCGCAAAGGTAAAACCAAAAACTGAATTTATTATAAAAATAAATTTAAATCCGATTAAGGATTTATCCGGTAATAAAAAGGATACTACCATTACTAAAACAATTTCAGCAATGAACGATATAGATTTCGTTACGATAGCAGGAAGTGTAGAATCTGATGAAGGGAATAAAAATCCTATAATAGTTAAATTGGCAGACACGAAATCGAAAACAGAAATAAACTCGGTGAAAGTGGATGCAAATAAATTTAAGTTAACGAAGATTTTACCGGGGAAATATTTTTTATATACTTTTATCGATGCGGATTCAAATTCAGTTTATACAAATGGAAAGTTATCCCCATTTGTATATTCCGAAAAATTTATTCTTTACCCGGATACTCTTAAAATTAAATCAAGATGGTCTTTAGAAGACCTCAAAATAAAATTCCCTAAATAGGTTAATATTTTTTAAGTGATTCAAGTATGTAATTATATTTTAGTAATACTTGATTAGAAATCTCATTTACAAAAAGTTCATTCTGTTTTATAATTTCATAAGCGATGGTTTGATTTGCCAAAGACGAACAATTAATTACAACATTTAAATAAGCTCCTTTAGCTGCAGTATCTGCTAAAAGCAAAGCAACTCCCACATCAGAGATAGAGTTTGTATTTCCTCTATCTGCAATCTCAATTAAGAATGGGATTAATTCATAGCATTTTTTTATAACATTCGCAGGGACTATTGCCGCTCCTATGGTTGCTTCTTGAATTATTTTATCTCTTTCTAATTTTTCTTCTTCGGTTTCTTTAGGTAATTTAAATGCGCTCATTACTTTATTAAACGCTTCATTATCTTCTGATGCAAGTTTTGTGAAATCGTCAACAAAAGTATTTAAGTTTACAGATAAGCTTATCATATTAGCTTCTACATTGGCATATTTTTTTTTACCGATTGTAAGATTACAAACCATAGTCCCAAGAGAAGACGAGAGGGCACCACAAAATGCAGCTACATTTCCTCCTCCCGGAGTAGGTGAGTTTGATGAAAGACTTTCCAAATAATTTTTTATTGTGTTATTGGTATCCATTATATACTCCTAAATCATATATTCAATTATTTTTTCTTCAGGTACAAATTTATTGAGGAAGTTTAATCCAAGATTTTCAATTGCGGAATCTAATAATTCTTTTTCGTTATTTGTTTTATTTTTTGTGTAAAATCTTCCGGCTTCTAATATTGCATCTAATGGTACTAAACCTACGATTTCACTTCCTTTCACATTTACTCCCAACCTCGCAGCTTCCTTTTTTACTTCTTCAAAAGCAATATGAATAGGAGTAACGTAATAATTTTTTAAGTTCATCGATACTTGAGTCATTGCAAATTTCTCCAAACTAACACCCATCCCCTGAACTGATTTTAATTTTCCGGGAACTCTAACTGTTTCACCATTTTCTTTTACAATTTTGCCGAACTCATCTCGTTTTGGATATCCACTTTCTCGAACAACCTCTCCAATTTCTTTAGCATACTTAACTTCGTGGGAATCAATATTCACATTATAAGCAACTAAAAAGAATCTTGATCCTGTTACAATTGCGCCTAATTTCGGATTAAATTTTGCTTCCCCAAAATCAGGGTGCCATTTAGGGTCTTTTAATTTTTCTTCTAATCCTTCATATTCTCCTTGGCGAATATTTGAAAGCAATCTTCTTTCTGGCAGTAAAGCGGCATCTTCATAGAGGTAGACGGGCACATTTAATTTCTTCGAGATTATTTCGCCAAATTTTTTAGATATTGCTACGCATTCTTCAGTGGTACTATTTTTTACAGGTATAAACGGTACTACATCAATTGCTCCTAATCTTGGATGCTCACCCTTATGTTCTCTCATATCAATAGCATCAGCAGCGGCTGTACACACATTAATTGCACCGTTGAGTATTCCTTCTTCATTTCCTGCTAATGTAACCACCATCCTATTATAATCAGCATCGGGCTCTAAACTTAATAATTTCACATTCTTTGTCTCTGATATAGAATCTTTGATTAGTTGAAAAGTTTTTTCATTCTTCCCTTCACTAAAATTTGGGACACATTCAATTATTTTCATTTATTCACCTTGTTTTGAGTAAACTATGTTGCCTTTTTTAATTGTCATTACATTTAAATTAGTGCCGAGATTATAAATAATATCATTGTAGTCCTGTGTATCCATGATAGCAAAATCAGCATCTTTACCTATTTCGATACTTCCTATTTTCTCGCTGCGATTTAATGCAAATGCAGAATTAATTGTGTATGCAGAAATGATTTCCTCGAATGTCATTTTCATTTTTAATGCTGCCATTCCCATCACAAGACTGATATTTGATATGTTTGAAGAACCCGGATTATAATCAGTAGCTAAAGCAACGATTGCATTATTATCAATTAGTTTTCGAGCAGGAGCGAAATCATAATCAAGGAAAAATGAAACTCCGGGGAGCAGAACAGCGGCTGTTTTACTTTGGCTCAATTTATCAAAATCAGATTCTTTGATTACTTCTAAATGATCGATACTTGTTGCTCCGAATTTAAGAGCAGAATCTAAACCACCTACGTTATTAAATTGTTCAGTATGCAGTTTTAATTTTAATCCATATTCAACAGCTGAACTAAATATCTTTTCTACATCTTCGTAAGTAAAAGCAGTCTTTTCACAAAATACATCGCAAAATTCTGCAAGTTTATTTTTAGCAATAAAAGGGATTAATTCAGTGCAAATAATTTGGAGATACTTCTTATGGTCATTTTTATATTCAGGAGGATAGGTATGCGCACCAAGGAATGTTGGTACAATTTCAATTTTAGATTGAGACTTCAGAGTATTTATCACTTGTAATAACTTAATCTCGTCATAGTAACTCAATCCATAACCACTTTTAATTTCTAATGTAGTTACGCCTTGTTCAATAAATCGATTAATCTTAGGAATAGAGTCATTTAGTAATTCTTCGTGCGATGCGCCTCTTACTTTTTGAACTGTGGAAATAATACCACCGCCGTTCAAGGCAATCTCTTCGTAAGAAGCACCTCTAAGTTTTAATTTAAATTCATTCGCTCGTGAGCCTAAAAAAGTAAGATGTGTATGGCATTCAACTAACCCTGGCATTATAACTTTATTTTTTAAATCTATTTTTTCGGTAGCAGAATATTTACTCAATTTAGAATTTGAAATAAAATCTAATATTATTCCGTCTTCAATTAAAATAGAATGGTCTTTAATAATGTCTAAATTATTAAGTTCCTTTGGACCTCGTTTATAGTTTTTATTATTTGTATTAACGGTAACTATTTGCGAAGTATTTGTAAATAATTTTTTCATTTTTAATAAGTAGTCTAAAGAATTAGTTTGTTTTGATGCCGACTCTTAATATGCTAATATTTTTGTCATTTTGCCAATATTTTATTAAATTTGAAGTCTAATTTTTAAGGATTTCCAATGCCCGCAGGAAAAAAATTAAAAATCCTATTTGTGACCTCCGAAGTTGTCCCGTTCATAAAAACAGGTGGATTGGCAGATGTATCATCTGCATTGCCTCAGATTTTGCAAGAATTAGGACATCAGGTAAGGATTGTAGTTCCCAAATATGGTGCTATTGACGAAAGAAAATATAAAATACATGAAGTGGTTCGGTTAAAGGACTTAACCACAGAAATCGATAAAAAAGAAGTTGTTTTTTCCCTTCGATCATCATTCCTCATCGGACAAAAAACTCGAGTTCAAATCTATTTCCTTGATAATAATGACTATTATGGAAGCAGACATAGTTTATATTCAGATCCTATGACGGGAGAGGAATATGCCGATAATGATGAACGGTTTATTTTATTAGCAAGATCAATATTTGATCTTATTCAAAAGCTTGGATGGATACCTGATATTATTCATTGTAATGATTGGCAGTGTGGATTAATTCCTGTTTACTTAAAAACAATGTATAATGATGATCCAATGTTTGAAAACATTAAGACGGTTTTTACTGTTCATAATTTAGCTTCACAAGGTGTTTTTCCTAAAAGTTCGTTTGCGAAAACCGGGTTACCAAATAATTTAGAGAAAGAATCAGGTGTATTACAAAAGGGGAAGATGAATTTCCTTAAAAGTGGATTGCTTTTTGCAGATGCCATTAATACAGTAAGTGAAACCTATGCTAAAGAAATTAGCGAAGATAAAACATTGGGACTTGGTCTTTATGATTCTCTTTCCAAAAGAAAGAAAGACCTTTATGGAATAATCAATGGAATAGACGATTCAATTTGGAATCCTGAAATTGATTCTAAAATTCCAAAAAAATATTCAATGAAGAATTTAGACCATAAAATTGAAAACAAGAAAGCATTAGCAGACAATTTCAATTTGGAATATAAAAGGGAAGTACCAATCATTGGATTAATAAGCAGATTAGTTGATAATAAAGGATTTGATTTGCTTAAGAAAGCTGTCCCGGATTTATTAAAAATTGATGCTCAGTTTGTAATATTAGGTACGGGCGATAAAAAATATCATAAGTTTTTAGAATCGTTATCGTCAAAGAATCCAAATAAATTTTCATGCTATCTCGGATTTGATGATGAATTGGCTCATTTAATAGAAGCAGGTTCTGATATGTTTTTAATGCCTTCTTTATATGAACCATGTGGATTAAACCAGATGTATAGTTTGATGTATGGAACAGTACCGATTGTAAGAAAAACCGGAGGTCTGGCAGATACCGTAATTCCTTATAATTCCAAAAATGAAGAAGGGAACGGATTTGTTTTTGAAAAGTATAATGCAAAAGAAATGGTGGCAGAGATTAAAAATGCAGTTAAAGTTTATTCAAGCGACCAGAAGACTTGGCAGAAAATCATGAAAAATGGTATGAAATCTAATTTTACATGGTTAAATTCTGCAAAAAATTATATTGATCTCTATCGGAAACTTACAGACTAATTAATGCAAAGCAAAGCAATATTTTTGGACAGAGACGGGACTCTAAATCATGATCCGGGCTATATATCCGATCCGGATATTATTGAATTATTACCGGGAGTTGTGGAAGGATTAAAACATCTCCAATCAGAATTGCATTTCAAATTAATAGTAGTTTCAAATCAAGCCGGCATTTCTCGCGGGCTTATTACGAATGAGCAGGTCGATAAAGTAAATGAAAGAATTAGTGATTTATTAATCTCTGATCAAATTCGGATTGAGAAATTTTATTATTGCCCATTCCATCCCGAGTTTAGCAATGAAGATGAATGTAAATGTAGGAAACCATCACCAAAGATGATATTAGATGCTTCGAAAGATTTTAATATTGATCTTTCAGAATCGTATCTAATAGGTGATAGGGCATCGGACATTGAATCTGGTTTAAATGCAGGTGTTTATTCAATCTTACTAAAATCAGATATTTTTAAAGATCAAATTTCTATCTTGCAAAATCACCAAAAATCTGCCAATTTTGTAGCCGATAATTTCAGGCATGCTGTTTCTAAAATTGCAGAACGAACGAAAAAGGAGATATAGTTGCAAAAAAAATTTTTATTATTGTTCATTATCGGTCTATTGACTTTTGGTTGTAGCGATGATCCATCTTCTGTTGGAGGTAATTTAATCTCTGATGAAGATAAAGTAGCTTTTGATATATTAGATTCAGGTGTAGGTCAAGTAAGCCAAACCTCTTCCTATTATTATACTCCACAGGCATTTGGTAGTACAAGTAAAGTAATGGTAGGTGCTACAGATGAATTTTCTGCTTATATGCTTCTTAAGTTTGATATTTATCTCCAAGATTCAGTTATTGCTCTCTTAAAGAGTAATGGCGCAAGGGTTAATAAATCTTGGATTAATTTTTATCCTGTTTATACAGCCGGTAATGCAGATTCAAAAATTTCATTAACAGCCCATGAAATTGAAAAAAGTTGGGCATTGGGGTTTGATCTCGACAGCATAAATACACTCCCTTATAAAGGTGAAAATGTAATTTCTAATCTTACTGATACAGATACATTACTTACTTGCGACTTATCACTCGATCTTACAAAACAATGGATAGACGGTGTAGTTAATGCTGATGATTCAAAGAATAATGGTGTTATTTTTGTCCCACAAGGTAAAAGTAAAATCTATGGATTTAATGCTATCTCATTATACTCAACAGCAAATCCAACTATGTATAATGTAGAAATAGAAAGACCAGGCGTTTGGAAAGACACACTGCAAATTACTCCATACTTAGATAATCATGTAGTAAAAGGGAGTAAGCCTAATTACGATGATAGGCTGATTGTACAGTCCGGATATATTGTGAAAGGAAAGTTGTTTTTTGATTTATCAGCTTTACCAAAACCGTCAATAATTAATAAAGCGATAGTTGAATTAACATTAGATACTTTATTGACAAAAGATGGTGTCCCTGCTTCGGATTCATTAGTGATATATGCAATTAAAGATTCAAGTACTAACGAACTGACAACTGATAGTGTTTATAATTCATTATTGACTAAATCGGGGAATATATATACAGGCGACATTACTTGGATGATTCAGAAAATAATTGAAGGAAGCGATTATCAAGGATTCAGATTAGATTTATATGATGATTCCGTATCTGCTTCAAGAATTGTATTTTATGGAAGCAAATATCAAGAAAGTGCTAAGCGTCCTCGAATTAAAATAACTTATACGAGAAAACAATAATGAAAAAATTATATATAATATTACTTGTAATAAGTTTTAGTGCTAATACATTTGGCCAAGGTTCTGTTTATAGCAAGTTTGGGCTTGGAGATGTTCGTACAGCTAAGTTTGGACGATCTATGGGCTTAGGAAGCAATGGAATTGCATTTTATGATAATGACTATATATCGACTGTAAATCCTGCAGCATTATTTAAAGTGAGATTAGCTCGTTTCGAATCTGGTGTTCAGGTCAATTCGTTTTCGATTAAAGACGATATTAATAGTTCTTTTTATAGTAGTACAAAATTCTCCGGTATGCAACTTGCTTTTCCTGTAGAAAAAGATTTAGGAATTGTAGTTAGTGCCGGTATCGTTCCTTATACTGATATAAACTTTGATGTATCTACAATAGATGAGACTCCCATAATTGATCCACATACAATTGATTTTAAAGGTGAGGGTGGATTATCTAGATTATTTATTGCTTCTTCATATAAATTACCTTTTGATTTTGTGATTGGTGGATCATTCGATTACTATGTTGGAAGGAGTGAATACTCAACTACTATTAAGTTTGATTCACAGTCTTCATTTCAAGATGCAGCTTTCAGAAAAGATTATTCTTATGAAGGTATAGGTGGAACATTTGGATTATTATCGAGTGATTTATCTCACATTTTTGGGACAGAGGTTATTTCAGATTTTAGACTTGGGGCGGTATTTGGAACCGGCGCTCATCTTAGAACCGATACGGTGAGTAATACAAATTCTCAACTTGGTTTAGTTGCCGGAGCAGAAGGTACTACATATACAGATCTACCAATAAAATATGGGTTAGGACTTTCTTTTAAAATAAATAAAGATTATTCAATTTTGTTCGATTATCTACAAGAGAATTGGTCAGATTATAAATATAATGACAAAACTGTTTTACAACTAAGGAACTCAACAAGTTTCAGTACCGGGTTTGAGTATAAAATGCATAACCCTTCATCAGGATCATTCTGGGAACAGGCAATGTACCGTGGTGGTTTAAGTTATGAAAGCACTAATTTAGAACTAAACGGTGAATCAATTAACCAGTTTTCTTTATTTGCAGGAGCTTCATTACCTTTGGGACTCGATAGTTTTATAGATTTTGGTTTCCAGTATGGAATGAGAGGCACAACAAATAATAAATTATTAAATGAGAATTTTTTAAGATTTTCTGTATCTTTGACCTTAGGGGAATTGTGGTTTTTAAGGCAGGACAGATAAACACTAACATATAAGGAATTATTAAATTGAAAAAGGCAGTCATCTTCTCGTATTTAATAGCAACTTTGTTTTTCTTAGCTTTTAAAGTAGAAATATTAGCTCAGGAAAAAAGTTCAAATCTAATGGCAGATTTTAGTTTATTTTATGAATATAATAAAAATAATGATGCTAAATCGGCAATACCTTACGGATGGAAAGTTATAAATACTGATCCAACCAATTTTCTTAAATACAAAATTTTCCAGAAGATGGAAGACATGTATTGGTTTGAACATGATAGTACTGATATTGGTGATGCTGCTAAATTAGTAATTGCAGATACTACTTTGCATTTATATGAATTAGCAATGAAATATGAACCTGAAAGAGTGGGCTATTATCTTGCTAAGAAAGCTTACATTTTAGAAATGTGGAAAAACGAAGAAGCCCCAATTGTAATTGAAGCATACGAAAAAGCTATGGAAGTAGATCCAAGTCTTCCAAGTTATTATAAGGATAGATTGGGAATAATATATGCAGCAAATGCAGCTGAAGGCAACGATTACAAACTAAAAGCATTAGACCTTTACTCAAAATTATCTGAAATGGAGCCTGACAATCAAATTTGGGTAGCTAAAATTGAAAACTTAGCATCAGATATAAATGAACTTGTAGATATTACAAAGAAGTCATGGGATTTAGATAAAGATAATTTAGAAAAAGCATGGAAATATGCTTCAATTTGTATTAAAGCGCAGGAATTAGAAAAAGCAAAGGAGCCATTAGAATTTTTAACTAAAAAATCTCCTGAAGTAATTAATTATTGGAAACAATTAGCAAGCGTATATGAAAAATTAGATCAGAATGATAAAGCATTAAATGCATATAAAACACTTATTACTTTACAACCTGATAATAGAGATAATTATGTGAATGTAGCATTAATTTATAAACGTACAGAACAGCTATCAGTTGCTCGTGGATTTCTTCAAAAAGCTGCAAATACAAGTTCTGATTGGGATTACCCATATATCATTGAAGCACAATTATATGAGCAGGCAGCCAGATCATGTGACTTTGATTTTATGGCAAAATGTGTTTATTTATTAGCAGTAAATACATACAGAAAAGCAGCTGGAATGGGTGGTCAATTTGCTTCAGCAGCTTCTGATCGAGTAAAAGCACTTTCAAACTCAACTCCAACTAAAGAAGACTATTTCTTTAGAAAACTTAATACGGGTGATACTATTAAGATTGAAGGAAATTGCTATTCATGGATTGGAAAAACTGTTCAAGTACCTTAATAATTGAGGATATTGATGAATCATTTAATGAAAGACCAAGAAGCTTTTAAAATTGCCCAATTGGAATTAAATAGACAAGAAGATCATTTAGAACTAATCGCATCTGAAAATTTCGTTAGTCTACCGGTTTTAGAAGCAGTCGGTTCGGTTTTGACTAATAAGTATGCTGAAGGATATCCGGGTAAAAGATATTATGGTGGATGCGAGTATGTTGATTTAGCTGAAGATTTAGCAAAAGATCGACTTAAAGAATTATTTGGTGCTGAATATGTAAATGTCCAGCCGCATAGTGGTTCACAAGCCAATATGGCTGTATATATGGCATTAATTAAACCGGGTGATACTATTCTTGGTTTAAGTTTGGATCACGGTGGGCACTTAACTCATGGCTCTCCGGTTAATTTTTCTGGGCAGATTTATAGGTCTGTCGGTTATACTCTTTCAAAAGAAACAAAACTCTTAGATTATAATTTAATTGAAGAATTAGCTGTAAAAGAGAAGCCAAAGATTATAGTTGCCGGTGGAAGTGCATATTCAAGAGATTGGGACTATTCTAAGTTTAGAGAAATAGCAGATAAAGTAGGTGCATTTTTAATGTGCGATATGGCGCATCCTGCAGGATTAATTGCCAAAGGGCTATTAACAAATCCACTTCAATATTGCGATATAGTTACGTCAACAACACACAAAACATTACGCGGACCAAGAGGCGGAGTAATTTTAATAGGCAAAGATGGTGAAAACCGACTTGGAATTAAAACTATGAAAGGTGATAGACTAAAATTGATGTCCGAGATGATCGATTCGATCGTCATGCCAGGTATTCAAGGCGGTCCATTAATGCATGTAATACTTGGTAAAGCTGTTGCTTTTGGCGAAGCACTTAATGATTCTTTTGGTGAATACGCTAAACAGGTTATTAAAAATGCAAAAACACTTTCTACTGAATTAATTAATCTTGGTTATGATATAAGCTCAGGTGGTACAGATAATCATCTTATGTTGGTTGATTTGACAAGTAAGGGATTGAGTGGTAAAAAAGCTGAAAACGCACTTGGGGTTGCAGGTATTACGGTAAATAAAAATATGGTGCCTTTTGATACAAAGAGTCCATTCGTTACAAGTGGTATAAGAATAGGTACTCCGGCAGTTACCACAAGGAAAATGAAAGAAAATGAAATGGTTCAGATTGCTAATTTTATAGATAAAGCAATAAATAATTCCGATAACGAAGAAGTATTATCACAAATAAAAAATGATGTTAAAAATCTTTGTTCAAATTTTCCACTTTATCCCGAGTTAAGATAAGAAAGAATGAGTTCTGAAAAACAAGAAGTAGAAATGACATTCCTTGAGCATCTCGAGGACCTTCGATGGAGATTAATTTATTCTTTTTTAGGAATTTTAGTCGGAACGATTATAGCCTGGATATTTATAGACTTTCTCGTTGATGGTCTATTACTCCATCCGGCAAGAGAAGCTCATATAAATCTTCAGAATCTTAAGCCATTTGGACAGTTATTTCTTTATTTCCAAGTAGCGATAGCTGCAGGATTAATTTTAAGCATCCCAAATGTTTTTTATCAATTATGGAAATTTATTTCGCCTGCGCTAAAATCGACTGAAAAAAAATATGTAACGACTATAGTTGTTTTTTCTACATTTTGTTTCATTATAGGGATTGTATTTGCATATTTTGTAATGCTTCCACTTACACTGCAATTTGCTGCACAGTTTGGTTCATCTACTATCGAAAATAATTTCGCAGTTGATGAATATATGTCAATTATAATGAGTGTTTTATTAGGTGCCGGATTAGTATTCGAGTTACCTATGTTATCATTTTTCCTGTCTAAAATTGGTATTCTTACACCAAAATTAATGAGAAAATATAGAAGACATTCCATTGTTGTAATTTTTATAGCTTCTGCAATCTTAACCCCGGGTACAGACCCTGTTTCACAGCTTCTATTAGCAATCCCTTTGTTTATTTTGTACGAAATAAGTATATTCGTTTCAAAATTATCACAGAAGAATATTTGATTAAAAAAAATCTTTCCGAAATTATCTTTCCAATCAATAAAGAGTTGGATGATTTCTCTATTGCATTTAAAAAATCGATGAAGACAAAAGTTGGTCTTCTTGATTTAGTAACGCGTTATATTTTAATGCAGAAGGGGAAGAAAATCCGACCTGCATTAGTAATTCTTACCAGCAAATCATGCGGTGAAGTCAATGATCGCACTTATAGAGGTGCAACATTGGTTGAATTGTTGCATACTGCTACTTTAGTTCATGATGATGTAGTAGATAGTGCTGAAACGAGACGTGGATTCCCTTCAATTAATGCTGTTTGGAAAAATAAAGTTGCAGTCTTAATGGGCGATTATCTTTTAGCTAAAGGATTAATGCTTTCAGTTGATGGAAATGATTACGATTTCCTCAAAGTAATAACAAATTCAGTTAAAAGAATGTCGGAAGGTGAATTACTTCAAATAAGTAAAACACACAAATTAAATAACGATGAAGCCACATATTTTAGAATAATTTCAGATAAAACTGCTTCGCTATTATCCACATGCTGCGAGATTGGAGCTCGTTCTGTTTCATCCAATCCGGATAAAATTAATGACATGAAAGATTATGGTGAATATATCGGAATCGCATTCCAGATAAAAGATGATATTTTGGATTATGTTGGTAAATCCTTAATTACAGGTAAGCCACTTGGAGGAGACATAAAAGAAAAAAAACTAACTCTCCCTTTAATTTATTCCTTAAATAATTCTAATAATTCTGAAAAGAGAGAGATTATTAAATTAATCAAGAGTGGTAAAAACAAAAAAAATATAACGGAAGTTATTGAATTTGTTAAAAGAAAAGGGGGAATTGAATATTCCGAAAAGATAGCCTTTGAATATTCTCAAAAAGCAATATCAAAATTAGAAAATTTTACTGAATCAGATTCAAAAACCGCACTAATCGAACTAGCTAATTACGTTATTGAAAGAAAAAAATGAATTATAATTAATAAAAATTAGTTTGCTGTATTAGTTACTTTGTTATTATTATTAGTTTTACTATTTTTTGGAGCTGTTTATATATAATTATATATCGTGTCCTTTTAAAAAACATTTTCAATAAAAATTATAGTCTATAAGGTACAGGTTGTAAATGAAAAAGACAGTCCTGGATTATACTCTTAAAATACGCCTTCCTCTAACATTATTCGTAATTGCCGCAGCATTTGTAATTACTTTTTATGCATCTCGTGCTGAAAGAGATAGTGTTGGTTACACTCCTGAGCAACCAATAGCATTCTCGCATAAACTTCATGCAGGCCAAATGGCAATTGATTGTCAATATTGTCATGTGGGTGTAACAAAGGGTAGGCAAGCCACAGTCCCATCTGTAAATATTTGTATGAACTGCCATGCAGTAGCACGCAAAGATAAGCCGGAAATTATAAAATTAACAAAATACTACGAAGAGGGGAAACCACTTCCTTGGAAACGCATTCATAAAATACCTGACTATGCTTATTTTAATCACAGTGTACATGTAAACAAAGGTGTTGATTGTGCAAGCTGCCATGGTGATGTTAAAGAGATGGAAAAGGTTGGACAAGTAAAAGCTTTTACTATGACCGCTTGTTTAGATTGTCATCGTAATCCACATGAGAACCTTCCTTATCTTCAAAAAGTAAATAATGGTCCTGAAAACTGTTTTGCATGTCATAGATAATCTGGTGAATAATGAAAACAAAAAGTCTTAATAGAAAAATATTTTTTGATAGAATAATAAAAAGCTCAATTGCCTTAGGTGTTATGTCGTTAATTCCTGCAAATTTTATTAAAACTATCAATCGAGAAAATAATAAAATAAAAATCAATTCAAATCCATTAGCAGTAAAAAGAAATAAATAGGAAATTAAATGGGCTCCAATTCAAATAATAAAAAGTTCTGGAAAAGTTTATCTGAATATAATAACGAACCGGAGATATTAAAGAATAAGAGGAATGAATTTAGGGAAGGAGTTACAGATGATTTTGAAGCGTCTGAACTAAGTGGAATGTCCCGCCGAAAATTTATAGCTCTTATGGGTGCTGCCACAGCGATTACTGCTACAGCTTGTTCTGATTATAGAGACAAAGGGGAGATAATTCCATATAATAAAAGGCCTGAGGAGATTCTTCCCGGTACAGCAAATTATTATGCTTCTACTTGCACAGGGTGCGAAAGTCTTTGTGGTATTTTAGTTAAAACTCGCGAAGGACGCCCAATTAAAATTGACGGAAATCCTGATCACCCAGTAAATAAAGGGAAAATCTGTGCTAAAGGACAGGCAGAAGTAACTAACTTATATGATCCGACAAGAATAAAAGAGCCTTTATTTAATAAAAGAAAAGTAAGCTGGGAGCAGATTGATAACCAGTTAATTTCTGAGTTTAACAAAGCAAGCAACGAAGGGTTAGAGATAGTTTTAATCTCGGAGCAAATTTTATCTCCTACATTCAAAAAACTTTTAGAAGAGTTTAAAGCCAAATATCCTTCAACTAAAGATTATTATTATTCTCCAATAGATAATGGCAATAAATTAAGAGCAGCATTTAAGAGCTATGGTAACTATTCAATTCCTACACCAAGATATGATAAAGCAGAATTAGTTCTTGCATTAGATGATGATTTCCTTGGTGTAGATGGCAATTCAATTGAGAATACAAAAAACTACACAATTAAAAGAGATGCAATCGATAAGGTAAATTTCAATCGCCTTTATGTAATTGAAGGACGAATGAGTTTAACCGGAATGATGTCAGACTATCGAATGAGATTACGCCCAGATACACAATTAGAATTAGTGTGGACATTGATAAATGAATTAAAAAACAATGGTTCAATTAGCTTGCCGACTGAAGTTGCCGAAAAGGTTTCTAATTATAATATCTCAAAATTTGTATCAGCATATAAAATCAACGAAAAGAAATTGAAAAGTTTATTATCTGACTTATCAAAGAATAAAGGTAAGGCGATAATTACTGCCGGAAAAAATTTAAGTGAATCGGTTCATATTTCCGTCAATTACTTAAATGAATTATTAAACAATTCAGGGAATTTTGATTATAATAATACTTATTTAGATACATCATACGCGACTTATAAAGATTTCGAGAATTTAGTATCCAAAATGGAATCAGGTAAAATTGGAGTAGTTATTAATTTGGATGTCAATCCATTATTCAATTTGCCCGAAGATTTAGGTTTTGAAAAAGCATACTCAAAAATCAAAACAACGGTAGCTTTTACACAAGAAAATAATGAAACAAGTGAAAAATCGAAGTACCTTCTTCCCATAAATCATTTCCTTGAATCATGGGGTGATTTTAAAAATAAATCTTATGTTATGAGTTTGCAACAACCTGTAATAAACCCGCTCTTTAATACTCGTCAAAAAGAAGCGATATTCCTAACATGGGTAAATGGTGATACCAAATCTTATAACGTTAATAGCTATCATAAATATTTATTAGAAAATTTTGATATTACTATTTATAATAATTCTTCTAAAAATACTGATAGTAAATCATTTTGGTATGGGAGTCTGCATGATGGAATTGTAGAATTAAAAACATCAACGAATAATAAGGGTAATTTTAATACTAATGCATTTGGTTCCCTCTCAAATTTTGGAGAGAAGAGTAAATATTCTGTTTATCTTACTGAAAGTTATTTCTTAGGCGGTGGTAAATATGCAAATAATGGCTGGCTTCAAGAAACACCTCATCCTGTAACAAAAATTACTTGGGATAATTATGTCTCCGTATCTCCCGCAACAGCCAATCAGTTTGGAATTGAAAAAGATGATTTATTAGAGATTTCGGTAAATAATAAAAAATTAAAAATTGCTGCAGTTATCCAACCTGGTCTTGCTGATGAAGTTCTCCATATAGAATTTGGCAATGGTAGGAAAGTAGTCGGTGATGTTGGTTTAGAAAGTGGTGTTAATGCTTTTGAGTTGATTAGTAAAAATAATAAAGAATCTAATTTTGTACTTACCGGTGCTGAGTTTTCAAAAACGGGAGAGTCTTATAAATTAGCATCTACTCAGGAGCATCATTCGTTGGATGATACATTTGTAAA
>Ga0172380_10002730_pt1 | contig 26296 bp, 17 predicted proteins | sample Leawe162metaG_FD_119747 | JGI IMG/M metagenome (GOLD analysis project Ga0172380, IMG submission 119747) | Leachate microbial communities from a municipal landfill in Southern Ontario, Canada - Leachate well 162 metaG | ecosystem: Engineered > Solid waste > Landfill > Unclassified | place...
ATCGTTGATCACAAATAACCAAGTGGCACGGCCCATAGCCCCTCACCAAACGGTAAGGCCTCCATACCATCATAGAGAACGATGCCACTAACGAACGCCTTGCCACATTGGTCACGCAGTCGCCGCAACCCCTTGAAGTCAGCAAACGTCACCGTGGCCGCCGTCTTGACCTCGATACCCAATATGGCGCGTAACGGCGATTCGAGGACGAAATCAATCTCGACCTGATCCTTGTCGCGGTAGTGAGACAGGAACCACTGTTCCGGCGTCAGGCTGACAATCTTGAGCAACTCACCGTGAACCCAGCTTTCGAGAATCGAACCGAATCTCCCCCGATCAGCTTCGAGCAGTTCAGGGCTGGCTCGTACTAGGGCTGAATGCAGACCAGCATCCAGAAAATGAATCTTCGGTGTCTTGATCAAGCGAGTCAGCTCATTACGGCGCCATGCCGGCAGACGCCTCACCAGAAACAACTTTTCGAGAATGGCGATATATTTCTCGGCCGTATGGACATTGAGACCCACTTGTCCGCCGACTTGGCTCAGGTTGAGCAGTTGCCCCGACATCATGGCAAGGATGGCCATCAATTGGGGAATGCGCGTCGCTTCGTCGATACGCGCCACATCCTGAATGTCGCGCTCCACCAAGGTGGTGAGATACGACTGTGCCCAGGCTTGGCGTCGACGCGTCGTCGTGCGACTGCGCATTTCCGGGTAGCCACCGGCCAGAACATGCGCAACCAATGCGCTACCGATCCCCGGTGTACTTACAGGAGTTCGACTGGGCCAATTCTGTACCAGAGCACGCTCAAGAAAGTCGGATGGACGGCCAGCAATTTCAGCGTTCGACAGAGGCAAAAGCGCATGCACCTCGATGCGACCAGCGAGACTATCGGCGATGGTCGGCAGACTCATGACGTTGGCTGAACCCGTCAGTAGGAAGCGTCCTGGACGGCGATCATTGTCGATCGATAGTTTGAGGGCCAAAAGCAATTCAGGCGCACGCTGGATTTCGTCGATCACAGCACGGTCTATGCGACGAACAAAGCCAACGGGATCGTTACGTGCAGCTGCAAGCTGCGTTACGTCATCCAGCGAAATGTAGGGCATGCTCGACCCGCACTGGCGAGCCAACGTGGTTTTACCAGATTGACGAGGACCGTTGATCAAGACTGCCGGAGTATCAAGAAGCGCTTCCTGCAGCAAGGATTGCAGGTGGCGACGGATCAACGGCGGGTCAGTGGGATTAGAAGGTTCCAACGCGGTATCCAAACTTGCAGGCGGATTCAGCAGGTCGTCTTATGTGCACTATATTATCGTCCAATCTGCATTTATTGATCGTCCATTGTGCGTTTTTATTACTCCCCTTGCCTATCAAGCTGTGCGGGCAGGTGAAATACCACTTCAATTCCATGCCGTCGGCACACCTCCAAGACCTTACCGATCTGGGCCGTCGACTTCCCCTGCCCCACCTGATTCAGGAATGGCAGGCTGACATTGCACAGCCCGGCGATGTCACGTTGCGTCAGAGAAACCGTGCTTTCGGCACATATCCTTGACCGGTGCGCCGGCTGCCGCTTCCTTCAGAACCCCAATGATCTGCTCTTCCGCAAAACGTTTCTTCATGGTCCGTCTTCTCCTCGAAAACGGACTTTACTAACTTCAGCCAGGAGGGGAAAGTGGGGAGCACGTCAAGAAGACTGTCCAAGCAAACCATAGCCCCACCGCTAGGGACCGGTCACTCCCACTCGATCGTCAACGGTATTTGTAAGCCATTGTCCCATCTAGAGCTTCGTTCTGCGAGTCGCATTTTTACCGTCAGATTTACCGTCAATCTCATCAGATCCCCCGGAATAGCTTCCAGCATCTATCGGCATCTATCGAGGAGATCGGCGCCACGACACAGGTCAGCTTTCGAGATGTATCGACATCTATCGGTTCTCGCGACCGTTGTTGGCAGCGTCAACGACGCCATTCTCCTGTTCGAAATGGCGCCAGAAAAGTACCGGCATCAAATAAGTTAAGTTTTTATATCGTCAAATCTTTTCGTCAATTTTTTTACCGTCACGACGTAGCCCCAGAAGCCAAAACGACACAAAAAACGACAAAAATCACCGCCATTAAATCACCTAAGGTATTGTCACAAAAAGAATTTTCTATAATTTTTTTACCGTCAAGCCAATCGCTGCACCTTTGTCTTTGGATTCCAGCCTCGTAGAATCAGCTTCGATGTGAGTCTCAGTTTTCCTAGTCGGACATTCATGTAGGCCTATCTGCCAATCGGCCAAAAAAGTGCCGCTTCTTTAACGACCCTTGATTCGACCTGTAAATCCACGCTCTCGATCAGTTCGTCGAGCGTGGACAGCGCCAGTTCGCGCCAGTTCGCGAGTGTATCGGTTGCAATTGACAAATCGAAAGGATCAGCTTTGACGCTGAAGCGGTTCAAGAGACGCAGAACCTCCCAGTCGCGCAGGAGTTTGAAGGCAGCGCTTCCCCCTGTGACACCGACAATCGCCCGTCGAGACTGTCGATCCACATCAGTAACCCTGCTGGATACATCAACGACCATGACTGGGTCGTCTAGACCTTCGAGTACACATAGTGTTCCGGGTAGGCGTGCAGCCTGATGCAAGGCCTTCTCCAGTAGAGGATGACCTACCCCCATCAGGTCCCCGCTGGTGGAGGCTTTCCTGTCGAACACCAGGTTGTCGTAAGACTTGCGGATGGCATGGGTGGTCAGCCAATCTTCCGGCGTCTTGAATGACATCGTCCCCGCCTCGAGTCTGGGACGCCTTCGGTTGAGCGTGAGTGCGTTCTGGAAGAAGGGAATGAGGTCTGGCAAGTCAACCGGTGGAACATCCTTCAAGTCAGATAGATCGAAGCTCTCCGCATGCCCGACAAGTTCGCGCACAGTTTGGATGGCTGACTCGCCGCCAAGAGTACCGGTCGCATTATCGAACCACGCGTCGAGTTTCTCCCGCTTCAAACCGGTGGCCCCGGCGAACAATTCGTCGAACAGGCTTTCGCCGCTCATACCGAGCACAAGTTGCATGAGGTCTTCAGGCTCGTCCATCGCTGAACCAAGTGCTCGCATGATGCTGTTGAGCTTCTGCTCGAGCTTCCCCCAGATCATCGCTTCGACCGTGTCCGGATTTCTCAAGGACACGACCTCCACGCTGCGCTGTTGACCGTACCGGTTGAGGCGCCCAACCCGCTGATGAAGCCTCATGGGGTTCCAGGGAAGATCGACATGGATCAACGCACTACAGCGTTCCTGCAGGTCGATGCCCTCCCCGCCCGCTTCAGTCGAGACGAGAAACCTGATTCGACCAGCGTTGAACGCGTCACAGGTGTCTTCACGACGACCCGCGAGCTGAGCCAATCGCCCGTCGGGCAGCGTGACATCTTCGAGGCGGTCATCGCCGTTCATGAAACCCACGCTTTGCTGACCAAATTCGGTCATCAACGCACTGATGACCAGGGCCTGGGTCCGCTTGTACTCGGTGAAGAGAAGAACAGGTTCGTTCGTGAACCGATCCTTGGTGATCTCGACGATTCGACTGACCCGTGTCTCGGAAGTCACTTCGCTCGCGGCTTCGATCAAGTCGGTCAGATACCGGCCTTCGTCTTCCATCAGGCGAAGGCGGGCCTGCTTTTCATCGCGAATCCACCTATTGAGAGCCTGCTGCGACTCGTCTGCGTCGCCGTCATCAATCGACGCAAGTTCAGACTTGGACTTCGCCGCCTCCGCCCCAAGCCTCCTGATTCTGGTCTGCAAAGCAGCGACGACCGCTGCAATCGAGCTCGAAGCGAGCTTCTGCAGCGCGATCAGTACGAGCATGACCTGCCCGCCCTCCGTCTTGCTTAATGAGGTGGCGTAGGCCTTGCCGGCCAGGATGAATTCAGACATCAGCCTGTAGAAGTTCTCTTCGGCCGCCGAGTAGGTAAAGGTCTCAGGATGCTGGATCACGGGCTTGAAGAGGCGCTGGCCTTTCATATCAGTCGCCTTTTGCTTTGCGTTCCGAATGAGGTACCTCGAAAGCGCATTTAGCATTGCCGCTTCGTTCTTCTTCGGGCCAAAGACTTCATGGTTGAGCAAACTCATCAGTGACCAGAAGCCGAAGTTCTTCCCTCTGTGCGGAGTCCCTGTGAAAAGGACGCAAGACGTTACCTTGCCCGCCTTGTTCAACTTCTCCATCAACTCGAAGCCAAGGGTCTTGCCTGTCTGGTCATCGACGTTTAGGTGATGCGCTTCATCGACGATGACCACATCCCATAACGGCGCATCAAGCATGCGATCGTGGCGGCCGTTCTTATCCGCGCGAAGGGTCGGAAGCGATGCGATCACGATCTGGTGGATACCCCAGAAGTCGGTGCGATTGGTATCAAGGTCCGTATGGTAGGTCGCAGCACGAATGTCGAACATCCGCTTCAGGCGAATCTGCCACTGTCCCACCAGTTTCGCCGGACAGAAGATCAGCACACGCTGAACCTTCCGGCTCGCCAGCAAGGGCCACAGCAGCAGGCCCGCCTCGATGGTCTTACCCATTCCCACATCGTCCGCGATCAATAGCCGAATCGGCCACGACGTCAACGCTCGATGGCAAACCCACAACTGATGGGGCAGCAGGGAGATTCGCGAGCGGGTGAATACGCCCCAGTTCGAGTTCACGGACGTGATGACCTCCGCTTGGATGCGCATGACCACGCCCAGTGACGGAGCAACGCTTCCGGCCTTCACTGCCTCCGAAACCGAGACTAACGGCGCCAACTCACTGGTGAACACCTGTTCGATGCCATGTGCGAACCGGACGACGGTCGTATCGTGTTCCGTGAGCAGCACGGTGCCCTGGCCGTGCCGGGGATGTAACACCGACGCGTTAGCCTGGTAAGTCGCGTTTCCTGTCGTCACGGTGTCACCTCATCGTCAAATACGTCGAATTCGCCAGACGCCGCGCGCTCAGCCCAGCGCTCTGCTTCGTGACGCGCTATGTCGTTCGTAGCCACGAGCTGCAGCGGAATATCGTAGGCGCCGGAAAAGCAGGCCGCGTCTTCCCCAAGCTCCGAAACCAGTACTCCGAAGATATCGCTGCTGGTGCGCACCTCGGGATGCCCGAGCCGCGCCATGAGTTCGAGGACAGCACTCCTCGGTGCATACGCCAATTCACGGGCGACCTTTGAGGAGAGAACTTCGATGCGTAACAATTCCCGCACGATGAGATGCTGGCCTAGCCGAAGCATGCGAATCAGGGTTGGCGCCTCGATTCCCGATCCACTCAGGCTCGGATCTGACGCCGGCGACAGCAGGAAGGTGGCTAGTTTGGAATCGCGATGATCGATAGTCAAGAACAGGTGGACGTAGGTATCAAACCATCGGGCGATCCGATAAAGGCGTGGGAAGCTATCCATCCATAGCTCGAACAGAGTGTCTGTCTGCTGATCTTCGCCATAGGCCCGAAGGATGCCCATCCAAGCCTCGGCTCCGGCGTCGGGATGAACTTCGCAGATGGTCTGCCACCAACCCTTACCGGCAAGGAAATCCAGGAAACCACGGTGCTGTTGGTCCGTGACACGGCCATAGCGACGGAAGAGCCCCATGCTGAACAACGTCATCCACGCAGTTCTGTCGTATGGCGCGTCATTCTTCAGGGCACCTTTGTCGATGCCAGTTGGCCAGAACTTCTGGTCGAATTCCGCCAGCCATTTCGAGCCATTCTCTAACCACCACCCATGGATAGCTGCGAGGTCAAGGTTGGGAGAAAGACCGGGCAAGGTCTCGTCTTCAGTTTGGGTCAGACCAAGCGTCACCAAAAGCAGACGCTTTTCCTCTGGTGAGAGCCCAGCCAATACCCGAGAGTCCTCAGTCAGCGAAAAAAGCCATCCGCCCAAATGTCGGCTGGCGCGAACTTCATCGATGACCGGGCTATAGATATTGCGAGCGAGCCAGGCAACCGCCGCAATCTGAGGGTCCTCCCCGTTGGCCTCCAAGCACCATCCTGCCAGGGTCGATGGGTCGCCATGCCAAGCCGGCAGATATTGGTCGACCAGCCGGAAGGATGCAGATCCAGCGGCGTAGTCAGGATGTAGCACGGCCGTGTCCGGTGCGAACCGACTCAGAAGATGGACATCCGGCTCATGCCCCCGGATCAGGGCCTTTGCAACCACCCAACTGCCTGCGCGGGACTGCAAATAGAGTGCCGTCATGCCGGCACGCCATCGGTGGGGTTCCCCCAGATTGCTGGGCCAAGCGCGAATAACCGCGGCCAGATTCTCTACTTCCTTATCCGGCAAATGTCCGAAGTCGAGGGAACCCAGTACATGATCGAGCCCGAAAGAGGGGATAGCCCCCTCCTCCACCAATTCGGCACGCCTCAACCAATCACTAACCTGCTCGGTGCACCAACCGTCAACGGGAAATTTCCCGACGAATGCGGCCCACTTTCTGATAGCGGGGATCACGTTAACCAAGTAGTGGAGGTTGACCGAAAGGCAAAGCCTATTGACAGAAGCCAGCGCGGCGTCCTCGCCGTGCAGCCCGTTGGGAACTTTGCCGATCCGATCCACGACGTTGCGGAATACGCCGCAGGAAAAGCGGTCCAATAGACGCACATCGATCGCCGAGTCCTGCTCTGGAGCTTCACCAAGGAGCTTCTCCCACAAGCCATACCAAAATCCGGCCCTTGAGGTTCCTAGGGCACATCCCATTTCGGTCGCCACGACCGCCCAAGTGGTCTCCGACTCGGCGTGCAGACCAATCAGTACCGGTGCCACTTCGTTCGCTAGCGTCTCCACCAGGGCCGTATTGATCTGGGTCGCCGACTTGCCCAGCGCCAGCGTCGCGCGGCCAGTGTCTATCTGGAAAGGCGCATTCAGTAAAACGCCCCGGGCTGGTGTTCCACGCGTTGGCGCGGTTACCCAGATCCCAGGAACGGCCGGTTGCGCTTCCCGGTCGAAATTCTCGACGCCTGAAGATCCCATCCGGATAAGGACGCTTCCCGATGCTGCTCTGAGCACCAGGATTCGCGAATGGACCCTTCCGTCCTTTACCGGAAGCGAAACCGAACCCGTCTCGATCCGACCGCCATTTCCGAGGTGAATGATCCGGGGTTGCCAAGTATGCGTCTCCTCGGCGGCGACGACGCTTCGGATCCGCTTCGCGAAGACTGGCAGGACGCCCGCCAGACCCGCAAATCGATCTGCGATCTCCGAGGCCCCGCTATGCGAATCGAGCGGCAGTTCGATCAGTGTTCCCCTCAGCGTACGCTGGCCCGGTGTCTGGATGGACCTTTGGAACTGCTTGGTGGCCTCACTCGGCATCCATTTGCGGGGAAGGCAACCTGCCACGACGTCGAAGCACAGGTCACCGCTCAAGACTCTTGGCGTATCCGATGCCAACAGAACGCTCTTGAATCCCAGTCCGAACTTGCCAGTGACGCCTTCCTCTTCGTCCTTGGCGGATGCTCCGAGCATCAACATGCGTTCGATATCGTTGGCGAACTCTGCCTTGTAGTTGGCCAACCGGCCCGCATAGTTGATCGGGCGCCCCCAATGAGCAAAGCGAATAAAGCGCTCCGACGACTCCATGACAAAGCGCCCAATCGCCTCTGCATCGAACTCAGCGCGCCCATCGGCACGCTGCAGCTGCTGCATCTCAGTGACGGCATCATCGGCGTTCTGGAAGACTTCAAAGGGAATACTGGCCACCTCATACTGGTTGTGCGTCACGCGTACCTTGATGCCAGCCAATATGGTGGCCTGTACTTCACTCTCGGACTCGACCAAGCTGGCGAGATCCGAGAGTGCCTTTTCGAGTGCTACCGCCGCCCCGGCACTGCTCCTGTTAGCCCGTTTGGCACTGGCTGCGCCACGCCTTGCCTCATCCAACTTCGCGAGAGCCTCGGCAAGCTTTTTGTTCTTACCGATGCCTGGCAGTGAGCGCAAGGACTGGGGAAGGCCCTCAAGGATGAGTCCCCGCGCGACATCCAGCGTGACCTGATCGGCCTCATCGGCCAGGGCAAAGAGCTCCGACAGATTCGCGTGCTGCTGGTTGTACAGGTCCTTGAGTAGCGACTCACCGGTTCGCATCAGGATCTCGCGCTGGTGCTGCGGCTCCATGTCCAGGAGAATTGAGGCTGGGTGCAGGTGAACCCGACAGCTATAGCCTTGCCAGCGGTCGGTCATGATAAATAGCGTCTCTAGTTCACCGGCCGGAGCCGTCGGTACCTCTATGTAGGCGCCGGTCAGTGATACCGCGCAAACGTGACTATCGGTCTGAACCGCAATACGGATACTTAGCGTCCTCAGCGCCTGGGACAGGGTCTTCCCTCCCATCCACTTCACGCGACGGTCGAATCCGTCCTCACGTCCTGGATCCCGCCAACCCAGCTTCTCGAGGTAATCCTCGTACGCGATTGGGTCGAGCCAGCTCTTGGCGAGGGCGGCGACGCTCTCACCGAAGAGCCCGATCAAGGCGCCTACCGCAGGCTTGACGCTACTGGATACTAAGGGCTCGAAGAACACTTCCAATGATGTTTGCAACTCTTCCGGCGTGGAGCCACCTTCTTTAGGTTGCCCTTCAGTCAGCTCGAATCCTGGCGTCGAACGATTGTCGGCCGCGATGCCGATCAACGTAGGATGGAGTGATGCGCTCAAAACGCGCTCGGGGATCACGCCCGATAATCCGGTCACGAGTTCCGGGGCAGGCACCCAGGTTCCAGCTGCGCTCAACAGCCTGACTTCGGATAGGACTTTGCCGAGTTCGGACTCGGCGGCACTTGATCGCCACTCCCGCAGGTAAAGGGCGAACACCTCCCGAACGGATGTATCGAAGCCCATGTCGGGAAGCTCGATCAGCACTTTCCGGCAGAGGTCCAACGGAAGTTGCTTAGACACTTCAGGAACCAAGTGCGACTCGACGGCATCGAGCGATGTTGCGACCGTAGCCCTCTGGAGCAATCCCCACGCTGGCACTGATTCGAGGGAGACCAACGTGGCCAAATTCCGCTGTACTTCACGGTAGACTGGACGCACCGACTGGCCAATAGAGAGGCCCGCCTCAGACATCATCTGGCCCAGAACTGGCAGTGCCTCCTTTCCACTGCTGATTTGTGCGAACAGCAATGGGAATGCGGGATGGTCGCGAAGATCGCCGGACAGGTCGTCCGGACCGGCAAATGCGTACTTGCATCGTCGCGCGAGATCGCGAATATCTGAGTCGAGATTGTCCAGATGGATGAGGCTATTGAGCGCAATGGCCCCATCGTTTTCGAGCGGCAACCACGCGGCATCGAACCAGGCGCGTGGCGGATCCGAAGACAGTGACGGACCAGCACCTAGCAAGTCCATGAGGTGCCGCCACTGCTGATCAGGGTGCTCACCACGCAGCAGCACTGCTGCTGCACTTGTCGCATTCCAGATCGAAAGAAAACGGACCTGCTGTCGTGAATGGTCAGGATCGACCGACGGCTCGATAAACCGGATACCATGAGACAACTCCAAGGGTATCTCCGGAACACAGCCCAAATAGCAGTCGCCGTCCGCCGCGGCGAACCCTCCGTCGAAGTCGCGATGCAAGGTCAACCGCTTCCAAGGCTGCTCCTCTGAAACACGGCCGAGAATCAGATCGATCTCATCTATTGTGAATTTGGTCGGATCGACACGGCTGAAGTCCGCACAGACCCGGAGCCGATTGATCACAGAAGTCTCGTCGACGGCCTTGATGTTCAGGGGCTGGGCGCATTTGTCCGGAATGGAACTGCACAGGCTGTCGGATAGCACGCGCCACGGTGCTTCGTCTACCATCCGCCAGAGTCTGACCCAAGGTGACTTCTGCCCGACCGGGTCCTTCCAGAGCACGTCGTTACCCTGGTAGTGCTCCGCAGAACCGTGAAGGAGATATCGAACACCGCGCACGACGACCGAATCCTCCAGTTTAGCGGTGGCGACCAGCGCAAGCAGTTCTCCGCGATGAGCTTGCTCACCAAGAACAGGGGCCGTCGGTTGTGCACCGGCTGACCGAAGTAGCGCTTCGGCATCCTCAGAACTAGGAACCCGTCCAACCCCCTCCCCTCTGACCCCGTCCACGTAGGAGGCAACGGCGGCACGAACCACGAATGGCTGAGTCTGAGGAAGCGCCCGTGCAAGTTTTGGGACGAATCCCAACGGTCGATTGGGATCGGAAACTTTGAAGAGCCATCCCCGGACATGGGACTCCGTCAGTTCGGTCAGCGAGATGCCTTCGACCTCGCCGTCTTTGCCCTTGAAAGCACGCAGTACCTTGAGTCGGCTGTGCTGGCGCAAAAGGGATATCTGCCGGGACTCGTCGCCAGCAGCGCGGATTACCCGTTCACACGCGTCGAGCACTTGTGCCTTGGTCACGCCGCCGGACCCTGGGCCACTCAAGTCGTGTTGCGTAATGGCGTTCAGCCAAGCGCCAAGGTCTGTATCGGCAATGACCGCTGCTGCGCCGTCCGGCGCGAGGTCACCCGGAAGTGGCAGCGCTTGGGTCGGAGCGATCAGCAAAGTCCGAAAGAGCGCTTCTGGCAGCGCCCCTTTGGCAGTCGGGTCCTGCGGACCAAATGCGAAGACCCGGCCAGGTGTCAACAGTTGAACGATCCGCTTGAATGTCTTTCGATGCTGCCTGATATCGGGCAAGCGGACGCTCTGTAGGCAATTCCGCAGCTGCACGACCAGCGCATCCTGAACCTCATCCGTACGAACGTAGCGAAGGGCCTCCATCTCAAGAAAACCAGCGAGATAGTCCAGATCCGTTTCGCTCCGTAGGATGCGCGGATCGATGCTTTGCAGTGCCTGCAGGAGAAGTTTTGGTTCCCAGGTCCCGTGCCCGAGGGAAAGACATGGAGCAGCAGCATCGGCAAAGACATATGCACTTAGGAAAGACAGGCCTGGAAGAACTCGCCAAGGCCTCTCATGGTCACGCGAGGGTGGTGCCGGAAGGGCAAGCACTGACTGGACCGATGGTTCGACAAGCACCCAGCGCGCGCCAGTTTCTTCCAGGCGCCGTATCCAAGCAAAGCGCCCGCAGATGAATCGCCGAAAGGTCGAGAAGAATGCGACACGCGATCCCGCATCGCCAGTCGCCGCACACTGGCCGATGGCTTGTGTCAGCGCAGCGACATCGTCATCCTTCAGCCCAGCGGAAATGACGTACTCGGAAAGGGCTGGCAGGAACTCGGACAGGACGGCCCGCTGGGCTAGTGCCTGATTCCATAGCCTGAGCACCAGGTTCTGCGAGGGATTGACTGGAAGGTCCTCGCAGGTCCGTTCCAAAGCCTCCATATAGGCGATTCCGCGACGGCCTGCATCGACGAAGAATTGTCCATGAAGAACGATTCGGTACTCCCGTGCAGAGTCGGGTATCCAGGATTCGTAGCTGAATCGCTGCTCTTCAGCGGGTAGAAACACGGCCCACTGCAGATCGAGTCTGCCGGCGCGCTTATCCGCGTGCGCGAACATAACGGCCGCTTCGGCCACCGCCTTGTCGGGTCTCGGCTCACGAGTTCCAGACTCCGTGATTACCATCGAAGTGGGCCAACTCTTGGCAGCACGCAGAGCGCTGAAGGGTATGACCGAGCCCGGCACGCGCTGCCGAACCAGAAAATGCATGTGTTCCGAACGAGAGCGGTCGTCCTTGACGGTACCGGAGATCTGGACGTTATCGGTCTCATGATCCAGGCGCTGGTTTGAAGGTACCGACTCCAATACCACCGTGAAAGGCTCACGCATCTGCGCCCCGGCGAACCTGACCCGCAGCAGGTTGCGGAGTAATGGAAGAAGCGCCCCGATGCGCTGGTCCGTTGTGGGATCCGAGAAGAAGTCGAGATCCTCGGTCGGGTTTTCACCAGGGTAACGCTCGATGATTGCAGCCATCGGACGATCCCCAGTTCGGGGAACGTGCGACTGCTGTCGTAGCGGCACCCAGAGAAGAAACCAATCACCGTCCGCTGCCGCCTCAGGCTGAGCTCTGGCTACAGCCGTAAGGCAGCCCACATCCCGGTCGGTGACCATTTCCCACTGCTGGTGCATCTCCGCGCAGTCATAGTCCTCAGCACGCCAGGGGTTCAGGAAATCCCGGCTCAACGTACCCCCGCAACTCGCCAAGTAAAAGAAGCTCTCGCAGAGGTGGAAGACGCTTTTCATGCCGAGGCCGAACTTCCCTATGACCCCGGAGTCGCCGGCCTTCGCGTTCAGTCCGAAGGAGCGAATGGCCCGTTGGTCGCTTGGCTTGAACTTGCCATCGTTAAGTACCCATAGGGCAGGCCCCTTGAGTAGCATGTGGTCCGCCGCATCACCGTGACCGGTGTGATATCCGAAGGCCAGCGATTTCGCTCCAGCGTCGTCGGCATTTTGCACGAGCTCCTTCAGGATCGGGAACCCGCTCTTGTAGCGATCGCGCAGGTTTAGTGCGATCTGGTTGACGTAGTCTGTGGTGAATCCGGTCATCTGAGATCCCGGACTAATCCGACAGGAAACCACCCCAGATGCATCGAGCCTGACGCCAGCGAGACACAGCTAGATAAGGGAGCCAAATCACGCACCGCGGCGGCCGTGCTAACTACTTGCACCTCGCTTCTCGTGTGGGTCATGGCATGCCCGCCGTTATCTGAATCGCTCCGGCAGCCACCGGCAAGATGATCCACGACTCAATGACGGAACGGTCGGTAGCGCGAGCCAAAGCATCGGCATAGATGAACAACTGCCCACCATGCTCGACGGCAACCTGCCCCCACCTGTCCTTCGGGGCCGGGTTCGCCTTGTGGTCGAGAAGCACCCAACCGTCCTTCGTCTCTAGCAGCAAGTCGATGCGTCCGTGCATGACTTGCCCGTTGGGGAGAATCGACTCGATGGGGATTTCGACATGGCGTCGACAATTCGGCCAGCGGGAGGAAATCCACTGTTCCAATGCACCGATCTGCCGCACCAGCCCGGCAGGATCAATCGCGCCCTTCAGCCCAAAACCTTCGAGGATGCATGCTACGCGAGCCTCGTCCAGCGGCGCACCCGGGTCGGTAAACGCGGTCGCGATACAGGCGTGGATGGCGTTGCCGAGTGCGGTCATGTCTGTTCCCGCTTTCAGGGCGATTCGATCGCCGAGCGACCTGGTATCCGTGACCTTACACGGTCGGCCGAAGGCGGCCGACGCGACCAAGGTTGCCGGCAGCCGTTCCGTACGCGAGTCTGGAACGGGGAACCAACGAAGCGACGAATCTGGCTCGGCCGGCGCCGGCAGCGCCGCTGGTGCCTGGTGGCTCTGGAAGTCGCACGAAACTTTCGAACCATCCGGTAGGGAAATAGAGTCGCCCGCAACGTCCACCTCGAGCCAAGGGGCATTCAGAGACCCCAGCCATTCGCAGACGCCCTTCTTCGCGGGAAACGCCAATACGAGAAAGTCGCGCGCCCGAGTCATACTCACGTACAGGAGGCGCTTGGCCTCGTCGACCGCCTCAGCGCGCAATCGAACGCCTTCCGGCGACTGTGCGATAACGTCGGCGATGTCGACTTTCTTCTGGGCGCCGAACGGCCAAGGCCAATAGCGGACCCATCGATCCTTGAGCGGCGCGGCGACGTCGAGATTCGCATCGGATCGGGCGCCGACCGACCAGACCCTGTCTTGAATGTCCTTTTCCAGATCCAGCAGAATTACGATGGGCCATTCGAGTCCCTTGGCGGCATGGTGCGTCATTGCCTTGACCGCATCGACGGGCGGCTCGGCGAGCATATCGAGTTCCCCCGCCGCCTGCTCCCCAAGCCAGAGAATGAGCCCTGAAACTGTCGCCGGCTCGCGCCGCGAGAGACATGCCTCCTCGTACGTTCTTGCTAGGCCCAGCACGGCTTGCAAGTTTGCAAGCCGCACGCGGGCGACCAGTTCGTTCCGCCGCCAGCGCAGCACGCGTCCGGCGAGATCGCAATGGGCGATGACAAGTTCCATCGCCCCGTACGGCGAAAGAAGCGGCGCCTGCTCGCGTAGCATCGCGATCCGCGAAAGCAGCGGGTGACCGTCGTTGGCGCCGTCGCGCCACTGGGCGCTTTCGCCCCCGCCTTCGAGGTAGCGCAGGCGATCCGCCAGCCAGGACTCGGGCTCCTCACAGTCGGCGAGAGAAACGATCTCCGCGCTCGCCAACGTATCGCGAGGGTCGTTCAGTCGTCGCAGGCACGCAACCGCCAGCACCGCCTCTGGAGTGGAGAGCAACCCGGACTGTTGCGTGGCCCAGGGCACGGAGCCGAAGCGAAGGGCCTCTGCGACCGTCTGTACGCCTGCATTGGTCTTGGAAAGAACCGCGATGTCGCCAAAGTGTGCAGGCCGGGGGGTTCCCGTTAAGGGATCGACGACGCGGTACCCGGAGCCAATCAAGGCCTTGATGCCTTCGGCGAGTGCCGCGGCTCTCTCCTGGACGTTCTTGCCGTTAAGGACCCAGTTGGCGAAGCCCGCATCCGGGACGAGCTCCTTGCGAACGGGCACGAGTTCCACCTCCGTGCGCGACAACCCGGGCGCAAAGACATCGGCGAAGGCGCCATTGACCAGACGAACCAGGTTCGGCCTAGAGCGGCGCGAATGGCCGAGGACCTCCTTGGATCCGCCCAGATTCGGAAGTTCTCCGAGCACAGCCTTCATCAATTCTGCGTCGCTGCCCCGGAAACCGTAGATGGCCTGTTTCACGTCGCCGACCCAGACTGTCTCGCGGGCAATGCGCGACAGGCGCACGAAGAGTTCGAGCTGGATGGGGCTGGTGTCCTGAAACTCGTCCACCAGAAGTAGATCGAGCTCCTCCGACAACGCCTCGAGGACTGCGGGCTTATCCAGCAGACCGAGGAAGAGGTGCTCCTGGTCAACGAAGTCGATGACGCCAAGCTCGCGTTTTCTCTGTGCATAGGCATCGAGCGCCTTCGCACCGAGCATGAAAACCGCATTCAGATACCGCTCGATGTCTTGCCGCAGCCGCGGGTGCGCGGCGAAACGGCTCGCGGTGTCGGTCACTGGCTGCGCGACGGCCTTTAGCCCCGCCTCCGGTGCGCCCTTGGAGAGCTTGACCCAGTCGGCCCACGCCGCGGTGCCACCGCGAACCAGGCGCAATGTCTCGCGCGCCAGCCCGATGTAATCGGCCGTGTTCTTCTTGCCGGTCGCGCGCTTTTCGAGCTCCGGCACGGCGGCTTCGATCGCGCTTGCGAGTGACGCGTCGAGATCATCAGCGCTCGGCGCGGGAAAGTGCGCGAGCAAGTCATTGGCGTTGCGCTCGGCGAACGTGGCAAGGCGCGCGGGCGGGATGTCGTTCGCCCGCGCTTGGTCTATGAGCGACTTGAGCGCGTCTTCCCAACTCTCGATGCCCAATCGCCGAGCCAGTTCGACAATGTCCTGGACCGCGGCACTATCGGAGACGGCATCGATCGCCTCTCGCACGAGCGCACCCGACTGCGCGTCCTCCAGTACGCGTTGCTCGGGGGCAAGCCCCGCCTCGAACGCGAAACGCTCGAGAAATTCCCCGCAGACGCCGTTCACCGTGCCTATGCGCGCCTGCCCCATCGAATTGGCCAGCGCAAACTCGCCTTTCTCGAGGAGCGCCGTCCGGACCCGCTCGCGAAGTTCCGTGGCCGCCTTTCGGGTGAAAGTCGTCGCGATCACCCCTCCGGGTGTTGTCTGCCCCGAGCTGAGTTTCTCGTGGAGGATCTGCGTAAGACGGTAGGTCTTCCCACTTCCCGCACCCGCGCTGACGAACCTGAGTGTGCCGGCCATCGGTCAGTCCTCCCAGCCGGCAAGCCAGCGGTAGTCGTTGTATGGCTCCGGCAACGATTCCGTTTCGAGCGCATCGGGTGGTCCGACCGACTCCGGCGTGGGGTCGATGTCGTCGGCGGCAACCTCGATCATTCCCGCGTCGATCTGGGACCGGCGCCATTTCCAAGCGGCGAGGAACTGTTCCCAAAGCGCCGAGGTGGATCCCGTACCACGAGACTGAACCTGTCGCGCCTCCGGAAAGAACGCGGTGTCCGGCGCGAGGAGACGAGACGCTTCGAGGATGAAGTAGGAAATCTGCGGCCACGCTCCCGTTTCCTGCCGAAGCATCTCCGCATAAATGGCCAGTTGCAGGTGGTGATTTTTCGCGAGTCGGTCCTGGTAATAGGTTGCACCTGACCATTTCATGTCGACGATCGCCCGCTGGCCGGATTTGTTCCGAACTACGAGATCCGCAACCCCGTCGAGATCGCCGCCTGGGAACTTGCCGGCAAGATCGTGCTCCGCCTCGACGGCGTCAATGCCAGCCGCGCCGAACTGCCGCTGAATCTCTCCGATCGCACGCTCCAACGCTGAGCGCAGCCGCTCGTAATCAGAGCGCCGCCCTGGCATCAACAAAACCGCTCCCTCCTCCGCCACGACGACTGTGAATTCACGCGAGAACCAGGCCTTCAATGCATTACCACGAAGGGCCGGCGCACCGTCGGTGCGAAAGAAGCGATCGATCAGCCGATGGGCGAGATTTCCGTAGAGAAGGTTCTCGTCGGCTACCGCCAGAAGGTTGGAGGGTTTGATCCGGGCCGGGTACCTCAGGACCCACTGATAGGGAGCATTCAAGAATAAGTTGAGGCTCGAGTAGGATTCGTGGGAGCGAAGCGGAATCTTCGCCGCGGGCGGCAGATTCCACCACCGCCTGCGTCTCGGCAGAGGCGCATGGGCAATGGCCGGGAGGTCATCGCCGGCGCGGCCAGTCAGCAGATCCTCCAGATGCTCCGGCTGCATGCCATCTACAAACCACTGGATTTCCTGCCACAGCGGGTGCATCTCCTCGCCCGGCGGGGGAAGGACGAGCACGAGTTGCTTGCGCGCATTCAGGATCGGCCTAAGCCAATCCTCGCCTCGCCGCGTCAGAACCTCGCCGAGCGGCGGAAGTTCTGCACCAGCCAGTGCGAGCGATGCCATCTCGCTCCTGCTCCACGAGTAATGACCGGGAAGCGATGGCGCTCCCATCTGCCACCAAATTACCCGATCGAAGGGTTCGACCAACGCGCCGGGGTCACACGCCGAAGGTACGCATCCTACTTGGGCATGCATCGCGAAGTTGGCCGCACCTTGAGCTGTACACTGGGCAACCAGCGCATCGAGCTCCGCCGGAGTGATCGAGGATTCCCCCTGCGCAGCCAAGGCTTCGAGAGTCACCGCCACCGCGCCGACCTGTGCCAAGCCAGTCGCGGCGGATGCGCTGCGAATGGTGTCCTGATCTGAAAGTCTGGCGCCGAAGTAATCGCGAACCCTGCAGGTTTTTTCGAGTAACGCTGCAACCGGTGCCCCCTGCGCGGGGCTGTACCGCGAATGCTCGACCCAGATCGCCAGCGCTTGGCGAAGATCCGCGGCCCGCTCGGGGTAGCGAGCCACAATGTCTTCGATCGCTTCGCGCCAGCGCGGGCCGCCGACCCCCGGATGCTGCGCGATCACCTCGGCCAGGCGCCTCCGGGCATAGCCGGGCACCGGCCCGATCGGATGAGAAAGAAATTGAAGGAGCGCGTAAATATCGAGCGGCTCCCAGACCATGGCGAGTGCAAGTGGCAGGACCTGAAGCGCAGGCACCAAAGGGGTCGCATCCTGAAATCCTTGCCGAGCGATATCGACGGCATCGAGTGTCGCGTCGAGCAGCGAGCGGCTCTGCTCGGCGACGATCGCAACCCCCTCCTGCGGCGATGTAAAACCGTGCGCGACCCAGCGTGCGGCGACCAGGCTTGTCTCCGCGCGTACGATGCGGACGCTACCGTCGTTGGACCAGGCGATCTTTGCGTCGGGCTTCTTGCCATCATGCGCGGACTTGAGCGCGACCTGGAGCTTCCCCAAAAGGGTATTCGCATCTGCCGAGGGTGCGTACCCCCTGACCGATCGTAACGGTAGCTTGGCGAGCACTTCCCGCCAACGCTTCGGAAATGCCTCGATCGCGTCCGCCAGTTCGACGCCCTCGATCTTGGATTGTTGTCTGGAGAGGGACTCGGCAACGTGCGCCAGCCGCTCGCCGACTGAGGGGACAAGAAGATTTCTAGCGAAGGTTTCCACCGCAACCATGTCGGAGATCCGGTTCCCTGCCCCGGGTGGCAACTGGCCGTTCCAGCCGTGCAGATACCAGGTGTCGCGCCAAGACAGGAGCGACGCGGCTGTTCCGATCGGATCGATGCTGAAAGAGGCGTGGTAGAAGCGATCCGGCGCGTCGCAGTGCTTGAGACATTCACGGTACTGCGTTACTCGCTGCGCATGCGCGCAATCCGCACGCAGCAAGCCGAGCCGTGTCTCCAGCAGGTTCAGCAATCCGAGTGGGCCAAGCACCGGCATTCCCAGCCGATTCGCTGGACGCCATCCGTGTTCGCCATCCAACCGAATTCCTAGAGTGATCTGCATCTGCCGGCCTCAGCCGCGAAACGCCCAATGGCCACGGATCTGACGGAGTCGATTGCGAGTCGGCACTATAGCAAGTCCTGCATCGTTTCCAGAGCCGCAACGGTTCCGGCGAGTCCGAGCGAGAGAAAGGTATCGAGGAGTTCCCTGACCGTGCGTGTCGGCCGTGACAAGGCAAGTCTCTGATCCCTGACCGCTGCGCAGACGGCGGCTGGCGATAAGTCGAAGCAATGCGCCACGAATTCGTCGGGGTGCTGGGCGGAAATACCGTAAGGATCGAGTGCAGCCTTGGGAAAGTCTGCGAGGTTGTAGGTCACGATGACCCCGGCCTGGCAGCGGATCGCTGCAGCGAGCACGTGTCGATCGTTTGGGTCTGGCAGCGTCAAGGAATCCACGAGCCCCTCGTGCCCGGTCACGAGGCAATCGGGGACGGACAGGTCCATCAGCTCTCGTGTGCGACGCAATTGTTCGTGGTTCAGGTCCGGACGCCGGTCGAGAACGGACCTCACCCACTCGGCGTGAATTTCCTCGGTCCAGCGAGCGCGGAAAAGATTTGTCAGCGCAACGCGCAGCAGCAGGTCTCTGAGGGGCGCCGGATGGAGTACGCAGGCATCGTAGACTGCAGTGAAGCTCGCCACGCTCTAATATCCCAACCCCAGTTCTTCGGCCTGTGCAGCTAGCTCGTCGAGCGCTTTCCTGCGCTCGACGCGCGAGTTCTGCTGGTACTCGACCAAGTCCTTGAAGAGAATCCTGCGGTGGGAGCCCACCTTGCGATAGCCCAACGCGTTGTGCTCAAGCAGGCCGACCAAATGCGGCCGGGATACATTGAGAAAATCGGCCGCCTGCTGAGTCGTTAGCTCGGCGTGGTACGGCACGATGGTCACGGCGTTGCCCTCCGCCATCTGGGCGAGGATATCGACCAGCATCCGCAGGGCGGACACTGGCACCGCGATCTCCTGATTTCCGTCGATCACTTTCAGTCGCGCCGAGTCGCCGCGGCCAATGCATGCGGCGAGCAGGCGGCTGCTTTCACGGGCGAGATTCGCGTCCTGCTCCGTTGGCAGCGTCGGCTGGGACGAGCGTAGCGATGCAGTGGTCATGGGGGCAAGCTCCTTTGGCGCATTGTAGTGATAGCCAAATAAGTATAGCATCAATCGAAATAACCGTAACAAACGCAATATTTATAAATTCCCAGACCAATACGCTCGCCGCTCTTGAAGCCCGTGCTAGCCCTCTGATCTTTCTTGGAAAGAGATCTGTACATTTGCGACGCGAGGGGGCAGGAATCTCGTATGTCGGGTCTCAAAGTGAACTGGATTCTGCATGCAGACTACTTCCCGTCTTCTGGACGCGGCTCGAACTGGGCTTTCCCCTGCGAGCGCTTGCGCCTGAGAAAACTGGGGGAGGAGGACTCGTCGATCAGGCTGGCTAGCATTTCCTCCTTCGCCGAGAGGCGCGAGTGCATCTTGCGGCTCGAATAGAGCGCTTCCTTGCTGAAGCGCATGCTGTCCATTTCCTTCGCCAACTCGGCCATGCTCTCCAGCACCTCCATCACCCAAGGATGATCCGCGAAGCGACGGCGCGCTTCCTCGATCATCTTCTGGATGGCGTCCCAGTCGCCGTGTTCGGCGGCTGCGCGGGCATGTTCGAGAAAGCGTGCGGCAGCCAGTTCGGTCTGGCGGGCGACTACCAGCGGATCGGGTAACAAGGCGTCCCACGCCTGCGCAGACACGGCCTTGAGCGCCAGCGTCGCATCCGGAAATGCAATCGGCGCGCCGTCCGGGGTAGTGGCAGTCACGCCTGCCTGCAGGACCGGGTTGCCGGACTCGAGGGCCAACCCTGCCTGAATCTCCAGCTCGATCAGAACCCAGGCTTCTGCACCCAGCGGGATGTCCGGCAGCCGGATCAAAGGAAAGCCTTCGCGCTCCTCGACCGGGTAGTCGTTCATGAGCACAATCCTGACGCCCTGTGTGGCAGACAGGGACAGCCTGACATCGCGGGCATACAGGCTGGAGATGAAGTCGAACTCTTCCGCGAACGGTTCGAACAGGTCGGCAGCGGTGTCCCCGTAATAGTGGTTCCCTCCGCCCCGCTTCCCCATCTCGACCATCAGCTCTTCGTTGAAGTGCCGCCCCAGCCCATAGGTGGAAGTGGTGACTCCATTTTCGGCAACATCGGCGCACGAAGCGGCGATCTTGCTCGTTTCGGTCGTTTCCCCGACATTGGCGTTGCCATCCGACAAGAGGATCACCCTTGCCATCGCGGCTTCCCCCGCGCCGGGCAAGAGCGACTGCGCCCCCTCTTTCCAGCCGCCATGGAGGTTGGTCGAGCCGCCGGAGTGGACGTGGGCAAGCGCTGCGTAGAGCTTCTTGCGGTCACCCACGGGTTCCGCCGGGGCGAGCACCCTGACGTGATCGTCGAAGGTCACCAGCGAGGCGAGGTCGGTCGGGGCCAGGCGGTCGACCATGTGCCTTGCGCAGCGCACCGCTTCCATCAGGGGCTTGCCGGACATGGAGCCGGAGCGGTCGATGACCAACGACAGGTGATAGGGCTTGCGCACCTTCTGCTGGGTTGGCTCCGGATCCGGCGCCTGGACTCGGACCAGCACCGGCAGCTTCTGGGACATTCCCAGTATCAGTGCAGGCTTCAGAGGGGTGATCAGGACTTGCGGGTCGTTGGCATTGGGCATCTCATCTCCTGTTCGCCCGGCGTCATTGCCGGAGCATGGGAAACAAGATACAGGGTCAGAGGCTCACAGGCTGCGCCCGTTTCAATTGACGAGCCAGGCGCCCCTTCATGGCCGATTCGATCGAAGCCATTCCACCAGAATTTCATGCTCGCGTTTCAAGATCCCGTTGCGCCCATCACACAGGATGAGTTCGGGACAATGGTCAGGAAACTCGAATTTCGCGTCGTCCAGGGCTCTCCATTCCACCCGCCGCGGCAGCTTGTCCAGAAACGCATTGATCTCGCGGTAGCGCGCATGGCGCCCCGCAATGGCTGGCCCGGTAGCCCCGATCAGGCGCGCCTGCAGCTGTTCAGGGAAGAAGTTCTTGAGCCCTTCGTATTCGTGATGAAATCGCCAGCTCGAGGAAATCACCACCTTCAAATCGGGCGGGGCGGCGGTGATCGAATCCAGTATTGTCGGAATCAGACAGAAAAAGTCTTCTGGATCACAGAAATTGGGATGCAGAACGCCGTCGAAATCGAGAAAGAGTAGCCGGTCGCGCATCTAGACGTTCCAACAAACGGAATATGGCGCCACAAGATCGGCAGACTCGTCAAGCCGAACTGCTGATCTCAGTCACGGTTGATGCGGCGGGTCCGGTGACCAACGGTCACAATTGCGCCATCAGAACCAATTACAGCATAGGCGCCCAGATGCGCTTCGATGCGTTTGAATGAGTCTGGACCAATTTCGCGCTTAAGTTGCTTACGCGCGTGGTGATCGAAGAAGAGCACCTGGGCGCCGCGATGGTCATGAGCTTCACGACCAAAATCTAGTAGGCTTTCGATGGCAAAGTGCGGGATACCGCGCTGCTGCGTCCGTGCCTGCGCATGATGAGTCATAGGAAGCATGCTCCAATCTCCTCAGTGTTATCAGCCAGACTCGATTCTAGAATCCCTGGGGCTCATGGAATGCGCCCGGATAAACATAAGCTGGCTTCGGGCATTGACTGAATTGACTGACTTGGCCGGCGCCCCAGCCGAACCATCTCCCACCCTTCACCATACCCCGGTCATTTCCTGTATTGCTTCACGCCACGTTCAAACTCCTCTGCCACACGCTCAATCAACGCTTTGGGGCTCACGACGGTGCAATCACCCCCATACTTCATGATGTCCATGACCAGTTCGCGATCGTCGGTATAGGGAACCTTCAACTCGTAGCCGCCATTCTTGAGTATCCGTCCCTCCTGGCTAGGGTGCCAGCGTTCGGCGGCGACCCAACGGGAACGGTCAGGTGTAAATCGGAGTGTCGCCCAAGTCACATCATCGCCGGCAAAGATACCGTAACCTGACCCGAGGACTTCATCGAGGCGTTTGTCAGATACATCCTTGGCCCGAGTGTCGAGGATTTCAGAATGTTCTATGGCGTCGACCGAGAATGCCCTTAGGTCGTTGCGCAGATGGCACCAGGCATCCAGGTACCAGTTGTCGCGATAATGCACCAACCGCTGTGGCGATACCTCACGCTCGGTGACCTCGTTCGTACCGCGGGCGTGGTAGCGCAATAGCAACCGCTTGCGACGCAGCAGGGCCGACCCCACGGCCTGAAAATGATCAAGATGGTAGCGGCGTGCGCCTACCGTTTCGATCTTGATGCGACGCTGCACTTCCTCCGCCGGATTCTCCGCTGCGCTAAGCAACCCGCTAAGGCGCGCGAGCAGCGGCTTGATCTGCGGGCCGAGCAGGCCTCCGGGGTCGAGGTTGGCGATCAGGTGCTGCATCGTCAACAAAGCGTGGATCTCCTCGGCGCTGAACCACAGCCCGGGTAGCTCGTACTGTGGCCCGATCTGCGGTCTATCCTTCTCGAAGCGGTAGCCGCCCAAGTCCTTGTCAAAGATGATGGGCGCGTGCAGGCGATCCTTCATGTAGACGAAATCGCGCTTCAAGGTCGCCCAGGACACGCCCAGGCGGTCCAGCAGCTGTTCACGCGTCACAAATGTCCGGCTCGCCAGCAACTGGTCGATCTGGTAGATGCGTTCCATGCCGCTCATCTCGCCCCTCCTTATCACCACCAGAAAACCCGGGCTCGCTGTCCGAGCCTCGGCAGGCGCATCATGGCATGAACGGAGTGGAAGCATCAACACGCGGCGAAGGCCAGCGGCGACTTGTCGGCGATCCGGGCGAGCAATTAATGCGGGCATGGCAGCGTACCAAGGGCAGAAATGTCCGCATGCTCCGATAGGGGAGGCTCAGGGGCTGCGCCTGAGGTAATATCCTTCTGAAAACCAATGGGTGCCCATTTGCCCTTATCCGCGGGCTGAAGCACATTCGTGTGGAGAAGCCCCGTCCCTCGTCGCCTTCTTGTACCAGTAGTCTGCGCGCGCCTCGCTCTTCCACACTTTCACGCCATATTCGTAGAAATAGGCCAGCGCACACTGGGCGTCCGTGCTACCGGCTTCGGCGCGCAGCGTAAACCACTTGACGGCCTCATCAATGTTTTCAGCGACTCCAATCCCATCCCAATACATCCAGGCGAGATTGTCCTGCGCGCGCTTGCTCCCACCACGAGCCGCCTTGTACTCCCAATGAAAGGCCGTGGCCAAGTCCTTCTCTACGCCGATGCCGTTTTCGTAGTGCTTCGCCAGGGCATGCTGCGCCTTTGCAGAACCGTTCGAAGCCGCAATTCTGTACCAGCGCAGTGCTTCCTCCACGTCCTTCCCGCATCCGTCAGTCTCATGCAAAGTGCCAAACAGATAATAGAATCTCTTGTCGCCCTTTGGCTCAATTTCCTTATACCAGCGCAGCGCTTCGACGCAGTTTTGCTCAACGCCTCGTCCGTGTTGGTAGAGCCACGCCACTGTAAATTGAGCATCTATATTGCCATTTTCTGCCAAGGGGAAGAACAGCCGGAAGGCTCTACCCATTTCTCCGCTATCAAATGCTGCCTTTGCCTCCTCGAGTCGATCTCCATCCTCTGTGGAGAAGCACTCGGTAAAGACAGGAAACAGTATGAAAGCAAGTAGTGGGACGATTCTTCTCAGCTTTGCCCGCATGATGAAACCTCTAGATCTCTTAGGTAAGGGTAGGTCATTGACCGGAAACTAACGACAGAACCGCCTTCGGCGACCTTTCCCAAAACAGGTCAATTCGGCGGATAACGCCGGTAATGGACTCGCGCTGCCGGCGAAACCTTCTCGTCCGTCGGTCCAGACAGATTCCAATCGACACAATCAAACAGATCGTCGGCGATGCGCGCCACCACTTTCTTTAGTTCGAGTTCGCGCATCCAGCGGCGCGGTATAGCGCCGACGCCGTTGAGCGCACCCAGAAGGTTTCCAGCGATGGAAGCAGTCGAGTCCGAATCTCCGTCGATGTTGGCAGCCAGGATCAAGCCTTCCTCGGAACTGGATGCTGCCAAGGCGCAATAGAGACCAATGGCAAGCGCCTCTTCACCGACCCAGCCTTCGCCTAGTTCGGCAGGGACGCTGGCTATCGGGGATGGATCGCGGCCCAGTCTGAGCGCACGTCGCATGGCGGTGTCAGTTTCCTCATGGCCCTCATGAGCGACCAGTGATTCAAGCGCAAGCTCGGCTGCTTGCGCCACGCCACAGCCTGTAAGCAAGAGCTGAACCATCACCGCGAGCGCGCCCGCCGGAAGATAGCCACTCGGATGACCGTGCGTCAGCCGCCCCAGGGAAGTGCCCAGCTCAAACGTATACCTGGTATCCCAGCCGAATCGCCAGCCGGCGAGACCAACCGGCGCCATCCGCATTACCGCACCACAGCCCTTGCTATCGTTAGCCGCATATTCTTCACTGTGTTGCTTTTCCTGCAGGGACGATAGGCAGGTGTTTCCTGGGGCGCGGCGCCTGTGAAGTTCTCTTACCCCATACAGCCAACCCGGGTACCGCTCGACGTCGAAAGGCATCGCGTGCGGCACCACGCCCTGAGTTAGCAGCCAGCGAGCATAAGCGTGTGCGGTCACGGCGATTGGGGAGCACAGGCCGCGGTCAGCGGCTCGCGCATGTGACCGGATCATGCCTTCGGCTGTAAACAGCGTCATCTGCGTGTCGTCGGTGATTGCGCCCAGACGGCCGTAGGCCGGCGCGAAGTCGCGCAGCCCTGCGACGCCGAACTGGCGGCGTATCTCAGCTAGTGACAGGAATTCGAGTGGCGCGCCAAGCGCGTCTCCCACTGCCCCGCCAAGCAAGCAGCCGCGGAAGCGGCTGCGCATGTCAGGCGGTTTCACCGCGTTTGCTCTGTTCATACTCTGCTCCCCGTATCAGGCGGGCACGTGACACGAAATGTCAAAGTCACAGCTCTCGCCCCGACCGAAAATCATAGCTAGCAAGGCCAGGGCAACCACAGCAATGCGGGCGAGATCCTTGGCTCTGGGCACCTCAAGCCAGCGTTTGAAGTTTGACCGCCCATGCGGCCAGGTGAAGCCGGCTTTTTCGATCAGATCCACCGTTGCGGCCGTCAGAAGATCATTCACTTCGGGGAGATACTTGTGCGAGCTGAGTTCGATCAGGTACTCCCGACCGTCTTCGCTCGACATCAGCTGGACGTAGCCGCCGTCAGGGTTGTCGAGAATGACGTAGGCGCCGTTGCTCCAGGAGACGGTCTTGGCGCGTATGTGCCGCAGCGCGGCCTCGACCTGGGCCAGGGCGCCGGCACCGAACAGCTCCGTTCCAGCGCGATTCAGGACCTCCAGTTCTCGCTTGGAGGCCTGCCGAACGGGTTCTTGCTGCTCCGCCGCGTTGAGGGCCTCGGCCAGCCGACGCAGTTCTGGGAATATCTTTTCCTCAAGCTGCTGATCCACGGGGCCATTGCCGTAGCCCAGCCATTTCCCCGCCGACCAGCGGCCGCCGTCGTACACGATTTCGGCGTTGAGCAGCCCCCCGTCGCGCGCTTTGAAATAATAATTGCGGCGCCGTTGGACGCGATCGGACAGTTCGCCCATGCAGTTGCGCATGCGGCGGCCTTCGCCCGTCATCTCCTCGGGGTACCTCAGGGGCACTAGCAGTGGCGAGCCTTCAAGAGCGGCGGGAATGGCGAAGGGAAGACGGCTCTTACCTTCGCACAGGAAATACAAATCCCAAAGGTCACCTGCCGTCTTTACTGCGGCAGCTTCCTCGCGGAACCGGAACAGCCAGTTGGAATCAGCCTGCTCACAGAAACGACGCCAGCGCTGCCAGCGCGCTGCCGGCACGGCATGATCGTTGAGGACTTCCAGCAAGCCGTGCTG
>Ga0172380_10002731_pt1 | contig 26291 bp, 25 predicted proteins | sample Leawe162metaG_FD_119747 | JGI IMG/M metagenome (GOLD analysis project Ga0172380, IMG submission 119747) | Leachate microbial communities from a municipal landfill in Southern Ontario, Canada - Leachate well 162 metaG | ecosystem: Engineered > Solid waste > Landfill > Unclassified | place...
AATCATGCAGACATTCGCTAACAGATTGGCAGGTCTCTAATGTACAGCGCACGATTTAACCTAACCCTATCCGACACAGTAAAAGACATAGCTGCAAAGGTGGGCAAAGGCTTTGATTCAGATTCTGCTGGCGAGTACAGCTTCCATGATAACGGTGATGGCACTATCTCAACCAGTACACCATGCACCGAAGAGTTTAAAGCGCAAGGCGAATACCTCATGACTAACCCAGATGCGCTATTCATGGCGATGCAAGGTGCTTATGCAGAACGATGGCCTGACTTAACACCACCTACTTTGGCAGAGTGTCAGCAATTCATAGCAGCAATTATTTTAGAGCCGCAGATTTAACAAAGACTAAACACACAAGCTCACTTCGGTGGGCTTTTTTATTGCCAAAAGGAATACATCATGAGTAAAAGTAACGCGCACGAAAACGCCTATTTGTTGCTGATTTTCAACGCAACAACCTTTGCCGACCTTGCCGAGAATGACACAACCTCACCAGCGACCAATCTGTATGTATCACTGCATACCGATGACCCAGGTGAAGCAGGCGATCAATCGACCAATGAAATTGCCTATACAGATTATGCGCGTGTCGCCGTCGCTCGTTCCGGTTCAGGCTGGACAGTGACCGCCAACAGCGTATCACCAGCAGCCGCGATTATCTTCCCAGCCGGTACAGGCGGTTCAGGTACAGCCACCCATTTCGGTGTCGGTACAGCGTCATCCGGTGCAGGCGTATTGCTGTATTCCGGCACAGTGACCCCGAATATCGCGTGCGGTAATGGCGTGACACCACAGCTTACAACCGCAACTGCAATCACCGAAGATTAGTGAAATGTGCTATTTTTTGGCTATTTTGGGTGGGGTCATAGTATTGACCCTGCCAATAAAATCGCTTGTAGCGCGTTATATGCAGTCGAAAAGACGAATTTTGCTCAAAAAACGGCTAGAAAGGCTGTAAATCATGGCTTTGTTATTCATGGATGGGTTTGACCATTATGCTGCTGCGGATGCTAATAAAAAATGGACTACTGCATCCGTCGGGGACATAAGCGGCACTTATGGTCGTACCGGCAATGGTGTTCAACTTAGTACACGCTATCATTATATGACTAAAACCGTGAGCGCAACTGGGGTGACGACCATTGTTGTTGGGTTTGATTACAAATTAACCTCAAGCGGCTATACGACCTTAATGGGGTTTATTGAAAGCGGTATTTTACAATGTTCGCTGACCCTTGAAACTGGTAATAAGATTGGATTTCGTCGCGGCGATGCTGCAACTGGTAGCACGTTGCTTGCGACTGGAACCGCTGTTCTTAGTAGCGCTGATTGGCAGTTTATCGAGGTGAAGGTGACGTTCAGTAACACCGTTGGGACAGCAGAAGTGCGCGTGAATGGGGTGACTGACATTACCTTGACGGGGATTGATAGCTGTTCAAATGCTAATGAATACTGTACTGGAATTGTTTTAGGCAGTATCAATTCTGCTTGTTTAGGGGGGTACTTTGATAATGTTTATGTACTGGATTCGACAGGTTCAGAGAACAACAACTTCTTAGGCGTGGTCAGCATTAACACTGTATTTCCAACTGCCGAAGGCACGAATACAGGCTGGACACCGCTATCAGGCACAGACAATGCGCTCATGGTCGATGAAACCTCGCAAGACGGTGACACGACTTACAACTATTCCGACACAGTATCAGCACGCGATACCTATGCAATAACCGACATTACCTCGACAGGGGCAGAGGTTTTTGGGGTTGCAGTTAATGCAATGGTGCGGAAGGATGGCGATGCAGATAGGAAGATCAAGCCGACATTAAAATCAAGCGCAACGTACTCGTTAGGCACAGAGGTAACGCTCACTACTAGTTATTTAAACACACAGCAAATTTATAACACCGACCCCAATACTTCTGCTGCATGGACTGAAACCAATGTAAATGCCATTGAAGCTGGTATAGACGTATCGGCATAGGGTTAAGTCATGCCCACATACGCTCGACTAACGCAACTTGCCGTTGAGGTATTAAAACAAGAGCCGTCTGCGGCGCGACTAACGCAACTTGCGGTTGAAGTCCTGCAAAGTACAACGTCTAAAGCCGCAGGCGCAAGCAGCGGAACAGCAAACGTCACTGCCGTAGGTGAGGCTTTATTTAAGGCAGTAGGTGGCATTGCAGGAACAGCAAACGTCGCAGCAACAGGTGAGGCTTTAACCAGTGTCATAGGTGTGAGTTCAGCAACGTCAACCGTAGTTGCTACGGGGGCAAGTCTGTTTAATGCCGATGGCACTGCATCAGGTACGGCAACCGCAAGTGGTGAAGGTGTTGCATTAGCAGAAGGTGGCATTGGCGCAGCCGCAGGTGCTTCAACAGCAATGGCAGTTGGTCATGCCATCAATGCAAGCGCAGGCGCAAGCGCAGGCGTAGCAACCGCAGAAGCCATAGGCCATGCAGACGTTAGTGCGATTGGCGCATCGGCAGGCACAAGTACCGTTAGCGCGACAGGTCAATCGTCTGTAATCAGCGATGGTGCGGCAAGTGCAATCAGCACGGCAAATGCAGTCGGCAAGGCATTAACGCAAGGTACAGGTGCAGCAACTGGACTAGCGACCAGTGATGCAGTAGGTATTGCGGTAGTGATAGGCACGGGGGCTTCTAGCGGTACAGCCAGTGTCGGCGCAACAGGACAATCGAATAGCCTGGCGATAGGTACGGCAACTGGCATCAGTACCGTAGCGGCAATCGGTAGTGCAATTATTACCAGTGTCGGCAACGCGACAGGCATATCAACAGCAAGTGCCACCGGCAACAGTAACGCAATCAGTGCCGGTAATGCTTCCGGTATTGCTGATGCAAGCGCAACCGGAACAGCGGTTAAGCTTTCAGTTGGCGTGAGTGTAGGGGCATCAACCGCACAAAGTACCGGTATGGCTTTATTTGAAGCCATAGGCACAGCGCAGGGTACGTGCAATGTGGTATCTGGTTCGCTAGGTGTTGTCATTGCAGTCGGTGAATGTTCTGGCATATCCGATGCGTATGCTTACGGGCAATCAGTCGCAGAAGCAATCGCGCAGGCACAAGGCACAAGCACAACAATCGCCGGTGGTTATAGCCCACAAGCCCCGATTCAAATGCTGCTTGGTAAGGTATTACTCAAGACAGCGATTGGTTATGAAGAAGTTAGCACATGGCCTGCATTGGATAAGACCGAGATTAACTTAAATCATGCAGTAGGCTTTGAGGAATTAACCGCACAGCCAGCAATTCAAGGACAACCGAGCATCAACGCCGCATTAAGGTCGCGCTCACCAACTACAAGGAAAGCATCATGAGTGAGGTCGCAGTTTTATACAAAGGCAATGATATGGTGCTGGAATTGTCAGACCTGACCAATGAAACTACCGGCGCAGCTATTAATGATGCAACCGTGACAGTGACTTTGGTTGATAGTGACGGTACAAGTGTTGTCGGCGATGTATGGCCTAAGACCATGACCTACGTGACCAGTAGCAGCGGTTTATATCGCGCAACTCTATTGGACACCATGACCTTGACCGAGAACGCCAAGTATAAGGCCAAGATCAGTGCTAATGCCGGTGATGGTAAGCAGGGGTATTGGGAAAAAGACCTGATATGCAAGATTCGCAAATAGGGCTTGATGATAAATACAAGCAAGCGATTCATGCACTACCGCTGGACAAGTTAAACAACGCTTACAAGTGGATTGAAGGCAAGTATGGCATTGCTGGCAGACGTTGGCTATGTGCGAATGACCGCTTTTATCTGCTTTGCAAGGTATTACACCGCAAGGACGCATTTAAGCCGTGGTTACTGGCACGCTGCCGCGAGGTAGAAGCGAACCCAGATGGTTACTTGGATTTATGGGCGCGTGAACATTATAAGTCAACGATTATCACGTTTGCAGGGATTATTCAGGAAATCATACTGAATAAAGAGATCACGATAGGCTTATTCAGTCATACACGGCGCATTTCGATTAAGTTCCTGCGCCAAGTGAAGATTGAACTTGAAGGAAATCAGGATTTAAAAAGCCTGTTTTCTGACATATTCTGGCAGAACCCGAAAGGGGAAGCGCCTCGATGGTCAGATGATACCGGCTTAGTGGTTAAACGTAATACCAACCCGAAAGAAGCAACACTGGAAGCATGGGGCTTGGTTGATGGTCAGCCTACATCAGCACACTTTATGCTACGTGTTTATGATGACGTGGTGACACGCGAATCAGTCACAACACCGGAACAGGTATTCAAGACCACCGAAGCATGGGAATTATCGGATAACCTTGGTGCGGCACAAGAGGACGGAAGCCCAGGCCGTTCATGGCATATTGGTACGCGCTACAGTTTTGGTGATACTTACCAGAGCATACTAGACCGAAAGGCATTGATACCAAGGATTTATCCGGCAACCAAAGACGGTACGCCGGACGGTGAACCGGTATTTTTGACACCGAAAGCGTGGGCAGAGAAGAAACTGAAACAAGGTATTGCAACCATTTCAACGCAAATGCTGCAGAACCCGTTAGCTGGTGATCAGGCAATGTTTAGGGAAGATTACCTGTTCTGGGCAGAAGTCAGGCCGAAAACGCTCAATATTTACATCATGGTTGACCCTGCTTCGAGCAAGAAGAAATCAAGTGATAACACTGCGATTGCAGTGATTGGTGTTGACGCACAGGGTAATAAGTACCTGTTAGACGGCTACCACCACAAAATGAGTTTAGCCGAGCGATGGACAGCAATCAAAAACTTACGCCGTACATGGATGGCACAAAAAGGTATTCAGGGCGTATTTGTTGGGTATGAACGCTACGGTATGCGTAGTGACTTAGAACACTTTGAAAGCCAGATGGAACGTGATCAGGACGCTTTCACGATTAAAGAATTAGCCTGGACTAGTGATGGCGCAAATGCCAAGTATGACCGCATTCAGCGCCTTGAACCAGATTGCCGCAATGGTCGATTCTTCCTGATTAGGCAGACGAAAGAACTGACAGCAACACAGGCCAAGTTCAAGAAAGACGGTAATGCGCACCTGATACTACAACCGATCAGACGTTGCGATCATACCGGTAAGGTGTACAACTTAACAGCAAACTTTGTGCAGCAGTTCTTAGCTTATCCGTTCATTCTGCATGAAGATTTGCTGGATGCTGCAAGCCGTATTTACGATATGGAAGCCAGAGCGCCGATATTGATTGATGACAAGTTGCTTGAGCCGGAAACTTATGCTGACGGGATGTAAGTTCAACATTTATTAATGTTCACGAAACGTGAACAAACAGTTTTAGTGCAATGCGTAGGCTGATACGCACAGAACCCCAATGAACCGAAAGGTTATGTTTAAACGGACTTGTACGGGGCGCGTTTATGCCAGAGATCAGCACTGGCGCACTAAATTTTATAGCCCACCTAAGACGTGGGCTTTTTTTATGCCCGAAGGAAACGCAATGACTAAACCAAGCCTATTAATACTTGATAAGCGCATTCACCAGCAAGTCATTGTGCGTGAAGTTAAACGCTTTTTGGCAACGAAGCCATTAACTGAACTGCTACGCAACTGGAAATAAATCATGCCACAAGCACCAGTACACCGCACCCGTTTATGGAGTGCAGAAGTAAAGCAGGCCGACCCGACACCGGAAGTTAAGATTGACTATGTATTTGGCAATGGTCGCGTGTTCTTTGAGCCTGGCGCACGCCGTCAACCTTCACAGCAGCCAATCAATGCCCCTATCAACGAATGATGACTACGAGGCTTTGCCGGAGTGCATTCGCCAGTATTACAGCAGACAAGAATATTTATGGTTAAGCGACCAGCAGAAGCAAGACCTGCTACGTGCTGAAACAGAGCCGGACGAGGAATAGTACATGAGCAACATCATTTTAAGCACCGATATGACCGCAGCCGACCAAGTTTTACAGGTTAAGCGTGAAAACGAGGTGGCTAAGAACGTTGCCGAGTATCTACAAAGTATATACCCAGATCACCAATGGGCGTGCAACTGCGACCTACATGGTGGCGTGGTGCATATCTACAACCTGAATCTATCCGGCACATGGGGCTTTCTGATGAAGGTCAAGGACGTAACCGAAGATGGCTGGAAAAAGAAAATCATGCAGGCCGGTGGTGAATTGCTTGAACGTTACCGCATGAAGCGCGGCAGCTTTAATCAAGCACAGTATGAAGCATTGAACGTGGACAAATTTGGCAATCATATCGCGGATAAATAAAAATGGCTGAACAAGAGATTAAACAGGATATATGGCTGAAACGCGCTAGGGATGCCTTTGACGGTTCAACCAGTTACTTTGACAGCAATATCCGCAGTCAAGTCGAGGCTAACCTGCGCCAAGTGCAAGGCAAGCATCCTGCTAACTCAAAATACCATTCTGATTCGTATAAAGGCCGCAGTAAGTTATTTCGCCCTAAAACACGGACGATGGTGCGCAAAAATGAAGCCATTGCCGCTGCCGCATTCTTTTCTAACGAGGACGTGGTGTCTATCACCGCAGAGAATGACGCAGACCCGAAACACTTAGCCAGTTCAGAGATTATTGCGGAGCTGGTGCAATATCGTTTAACCAAGACTATTCCGTGGTTTCAGATTGTCATTGGTGCATATCAGGATGCAATGACTTCCGGCGTGGTGATTTCACATCAATACTGGAAATATGACGCAAAGCGCGGTATCGACCAGCCATGTGTTGAACTAATCCCGATTGAGAACTTCCGCTTTGACCCTGCCGCCGATTGGACAGACCCCATCAATACTAGCCCGTATCTGGTGTGGATGATTCCAATGTACTACAAAGACGTAAAAGCACGCATGACGACACTGGATGAAAAGACCGGTGTGCCTAAATGGAAGCCATTGACCGATGGCGAGATCATGGCAGGCAGCAAGCAGAATAATGACAGCATCAGACAGACGCGCCAGGGTAGTAACCGCACTGATCCGACTGACAACAACACCGATGTAAGCGAATACAAGATTGTATGGGTGCATTGCAATGTGATCGAGGACGATGGCATTGACTATATCTACTACACATTAGGCACAGAACACGTATTAAGTAAGCCAGTACCATTATCCGAGCAGTATTGGCACGGCAAGCGCCCGTTTGCATTGGGTAGCGCCCTGATTGAATCGCATAAGGTCTATACCAGTGCGCCGGTGGAATTGGTGCATGATTTACAGGTTGAAATCAACGAGATTGCCAACCAGCGTATTGATAACGTCAAGTTTGCGATGAATAAACGTTACTTTGCCAAGCGTAATGCGCAGGTCGATATTCGCAGCCTGACCAGAAACGTGCCGTCATCCGTCACTTTGATGAATGATATTGACGATGTGAAGGTTTTAGACACGCCGGACGTGACAAGTTCTAGCTATCAGGAACAGGATAGATTAAACCTAGACTTTGATGACTTAGCCGGTGCATTCAATGGTTCAAGCGTGCAGTCTAACCGCAAACTGAATGAAACCGTGGGCGGTATGACGCTATTAAGCGAGAGCGCCAACGAGATCAGCGAGTATCAACTGCGTACCTTCGTAGAAACATGGGCAGAAAAGGTCATTACACAGCTAGTCATGCTCGAACAGCAGTATGAAACTGACCAGACTATCCTAATTTTTGCCGGTACGAAGGCAAAGCTATACGAAAAATACGGTATTTCTGACATTACCGATGAATTGTTAGAGCGCAATATGCTGGTGCGCGTCAATGTGGGCGTTGGTTCTACAAATCCGCAGGCACAGTTTGAGCGCTTTACGATGGGTATGCGTACCCTGGCTGAAATTGATGCTTCCAGTGTTGGCAGAAAAATCAATGTTGAAGAAGTCACCAAGGAAATCTTTGGCAAATTGGGCTACAAGGACGGTCAACGCTTCTTTAATGATGCTGATGGCGATCCTCGCGTGGCAGAACTTGAACAGAAATTGCAGGAATTACAGGCCGCACTTGACGCGAAACTTGATCCGGCAGTACGTGATGCAACCGTGGCGAAATTACTGGCAGAAGCCGATTTTATCAAGTCACAGAAAGTCAGCAAGAACGTGGAAACACAGTTCAGCGCCATGCAAACCGGTCAGATTGTTGCTGCAACACCAGCCGTTGCACCGGTAGCCGATGAAGTATTGAAAGGCGCAGGCTGGACACCGATTGCCGGTGATGGCGTACAGTCAACAGACGTACCGGCTAATGCAATGGGTACACCAATGCCGGATATTAACCAGAACACTTCACCATTACAGCCAGCCGTACCAACTAGCCCGATGACAGGGATTGAAACAGCAGAAGCCGATGGCGTGCAGGCGTTAAGTGAAGGCGGTGAAGTGGAAGGCGTAAGCGAAAACACTATTGCCGACAATATTCCAGTAATGGCAACCGCAGGCGAAGGCGTGCTGAACGTAGAAGCAATGGCCTTACTTGGTGAAGATACACTGAATAAACTGAATGAACTTGGCTTGATGTTAAGACAAATGCAGGGCGGTGAAGAAGCGCAGGAAATGGAAGGCGTACAGCAGTTTGCAGACGGCGGCATTGTGCAAGGCATTAAAGATGGTCTGCATGAACTAATGACCGGTGCGAAAGCGCGTGCAGCAGAACAAGAGCGCCAACAGCGTGAAGCTGCACAGCCGAAACAACCCAAAAAGACCTTTCAGCAGAAAGTTCAGGAAGCCGTATCAACACCGACAACCAGTGCTTTACATGAAGCCTTGCAACCACCGCCTGATACTTCAATGGAAACCAAACGCAGATGAATAACCAACAGGAACTAAACGAGATTCAAAAGAAAATCGCCTTGGGCTTTGATGTTGAAGCCTTCTTTAATTCTGACTTGGGCAAATATCTGTTAGGCCGTGCCGCCAATGAAGCGATACAAGCTATGGACGAATTGAAAGGCATAGACCCGACACTGACCGAGCGCATCAGAACCTTGCAGGGAATTATCGCCCGTTCAGAGAAGTTTGAATATTGGCTGCAGGAAGCCTTGATTGTAGGCCAATCCAGTGAAGAACAACTAGACCAAATGAGCAGAAACGAATAAACGCAGCATTCAGCTACGTTGCAACCAAGCCGCCATTGTGCGGCTTTTTTTATGGAGTAAAGCAATGGCTAAAAATAACGCTACCCAATCGGGCGTGTTGGAAAACGAAACAGAAACAGGGGTACAGGCTTCACACAATCCCCGTTATGACTTCATGGAACAACTCGCTAATAACAATCATGAAGTGATCCAAGCCGAGTTAGCCGAACAAGGACTAGCCGAACCACAAACCGCCGCAGAGCCAGAGCCTGCCGCAACGAATACAAGCGCACCACACGTACTGACCGAGGATGAACTCGCCAGTTATCAGGTGCGCACCAAGATTGATGGTCAAGAGCAAATTCTGTCAGCGGCAGAAGCGCTCAAGATTTATCAAAAGGACGCAGCCGCCTCAAAACGGCTGGATGAAGTCGCCCGAAGAAGCGCAGAACTCGAACGGCAAGAAGCTGAATTACGCCAACGAGAAGAAGCATTAAGTGCAATTCCTAACAACCAAACTGCTAATCCATCCTCACTGGACGATCAAGCGAATGAGTTAGTTAGTGCCTTGTACGAAGGCGATGAAGAAAAAACCAGAGAGGCAGTGAAAAAGTTATTGGGGGAACGTCGACAGGCTATTCCGCAACCACAACTTGACATTGACCAAGTAGCCGAGCGTGCGCGTCAGAAGATGCAGGATGACGTGGCAATGCAGGCTTTTATCAACGATTACCAGGACGTTGTGACTGACCCGTTCTTGGTTCACATGGCAGATACCTATCGCGCACAAGCGTTGCGTGACGGTAAGACGCTGGATGAAGCCTTGACCTATGCAGGCGATACCACACGCGAATGGCTTAAAGCCAAAGGCGTAACGGTAACAAGCAATGACAGGGAAGCCCGTAAAGCCGCCCTTGATCATGTGCCAGCCGCTAGTCAGAAAACAAGTGTGCCTGAAACAGCTACCGATGGCGAAGCCAATGCTTCCGATGTAATTCGGAATATGCGCGAAGCCCGTGGCTTACCCGTTTAAACAAGATCAATAAGGAGTATTAATCATGGCAGGTCAACAAGTATGGGGTACGAATACCCTTGGTGGGTATATGTACTCACTCAATTTATCAAAGGTTTTGCGCAATGCCGTACAACCAATGGTGAAATTCCGTCAATTTTGCGATGCAAAAGACGCAACTCAACAAGGTAAAGGCAAAGGTGATGTATTTCACTGGAACGTTTACAGCGATGTAGCTACTCAAGGTGGCGCATTGACTGAAACTGAAACCATGCCTGAAACCAACTTCACGATTACTCAAGGTACTTTGACTATTACAGAATACGGTAATAGCGTGCCTTACAGCGGCAAATTGGATGACTTGTCAGAGCATCCAGTGAAAGAAGTGATCAACAAAGTGCTGAAAAACGATGCTAAAAAAGCATTCGATACTGCTGCACACGCGCAGTTTGACTTGACCCCATTGGTGGTAACACCAACATCAGGCAACTCAACAACTGCCGTGACTTTGGCAACTGACGGCACAGCGCCAGCCGTCAACAACGTAGCGATGGGTAAAAACCACATCAAAGCTATCGTGGACGTAATGAAGGAACGCAACATTCCACCTTACCAAAACGATGATTACTTTGCACTTGGTCATCCATCAACCTTCCGCACTGTTAAAAATGATCTGGAAGCCGTACATCAATACGTTGAAACCGGCTTCACCATGATCATGAACGGTGAGATTGGTCGCTATGAAGGCGTGCGCTTCGTTGAGCAAACCAATATTGCCAAGGAAACTTGGTCAAATGGCTTGTCAAATTGGGCTTACTTCTTCGGTGAAGATACCGTGGCAGAAGGCATTGCCGTACCAGAAGAAATTCGCGGCAAAATCCCTTCTGACTATGGTCGCTCAAAAGGCGTGGCATGGTACTACCTTGGTGGCTTCGGTCTGGTGCATACCGCCGCAGCACAAGCGCGTATCGTTAAATGGGGTTCAATCTCTTAGTAATTAACCGCCTTCGGGCGGTTTTTTCATTCTTGGCTTATCGTGCCTACTCACGCTGCCAAATAACTTTCTGCATGAGAGGCGTGCAGGATAAAGGAAACTGAAATGACAGTAAAAAACAAAGCCTACGACCATCCAGCCTACCAAGTGCCGGTTGTTTATTCATCTGGTACACCGGCAGGCGCAAATGGCGTTTCTCAAAAGTTTGCGGCATTTACCGCACAAAAACTTAAATCTGTAACTTTGGGTGTTAATACCGCCGGTACATCAGCGACACAGCCGCTTTTGTACACTAAGAGTGGCACAGCAACCGCAACTGCAACCTTGTCTGCAATCAGTTCTGCAGCCATTACACCTAAAAACAATGCGCTGAATATTACCCTGGCGCAAGGTGATCAGTTCTGGGTGGCGCATGGTACTGACGCATCCATTGCACTATCAGTCGCAGTGGAAACTTACGTGGTAGCCGGATCAGACTTGACAGCTTAACGCTGACATAGTTAAACGAAGGGGCGGCAATGTGTCGCCCTTTCTTTAGGAACTATTATGGTCTGGGATATTAAAACTTCAAACGGCAACGAAGCCGCAAAAATCAAATGGGATATTGTTGAATACACCGCAGGACGCGGCCTAGATTTAGGTTGCGGTCTATTCAAGACTTTCCCTCATTTTATTGGTGTCGATAACGGGCATCATTGGGGCAATCAAGGTGTCGATGTAATGGTCGATACCTGCGAGGATTTGAGCATTTTTGCAGATAACAGTATGGACTTCGTGTTTTCAAGTCATCTGCTAGAGCATATTACGGATTACGAGGCAGCACTAAAAGAATGGTGGCGCGTGATTAAACATGGCGGCTATCTGATTCTATACCTGCCACATAAAGAGTATTACCCGAATATTGGACAGCCTGGCGCTAATCCTGATCACAAAACAGATTTCATGCCGAATGACATTGTAAAAGCAATGCAGAAACTTGGTCATTGGGATTTGGTGGCTAATGAGGAACGTAACGGCGGTAATGAATACAGCTTTTTTCAAGTTTATAAAAAACATAGTTATAACACTCGTTATTACAGTTATATGGAAGATCAGCCAGCAAAGACCGCCGCAGTTTGCCGCTTCGGCGCTTACGGTGACGCAATCCAAGCATCCAGCGTGATTGCCGGACTAAAACGATTAGGCTATCACATCACATTCTATACCGCAGCGCAGGGTTATGAAGTGACCAAGCATGACCCACATATTGATAAGTTCGTGGTGCAGGGCAATGACCAAGTGCCGAATCATGAATTAGGCCAGTTCTGGGCGCACCTTGCTAAAAAATACGACAAGTTTGTGAATCTGTCTGAATCGGTTGAGCGCAGTCTATTGGCATTGCCAAATACAACCCCGTTCAACTGGTCGCAGGAAATGCGCCACAAGTATCTGGACTGTAACTATCTACAGTTTCAGCACGATATAGCGGATTTGAATCACGCAACGCATGACCAGTTATTCTATGCGACTGATGATGAAATAGAGTGGGCAAAGCAGCAGTATAAAGTATTACGTGGCTATGTTGTGTTGTGGTCATTATCCGGTTCTGCCATACACAAAGTTTATCCGTGGATGGATGAAGTCATTGCCAAACTATTGTTGCTATACCCTGATTTAAAAGTGGTACTGGTCGGCGGCAAAGATGAAGCCATGCTGCAGCAAGGATGGAAAGGCGAAACCAGAGTAGTCAAGCGTGCCGGTGCGTGGACGATGCGAGAATCAATGGCATTCGCACAGATTGCGGATATGGTAATCGGTTCTGAAACCGGCTTACTCAATGCCGTAGCGGTTGAAGATAATGCCAAGATTGTACTGTTATCACACAGTTCAGCGCATAACCTGACCCGTGATTGGGAAAATACGATTGCACTAGAACCGGAACATACACCGTGTTACCCATGCCACCAGATGCACTACACATTCGATACCTGTACGCAATATGGTACGTCCGGCGTGGCATTGTGCCAGGCTAATATCAGTGTTGATCAGGTAATGGACGCTTTTCACCAACTCACTAAGGAATAGTCATGAAAGATGATTCATTAAAACAATCCAATGCAGGCATTCACGGCGGCACTAATGGTTCACTAGGCGGCGCAAGTATGACTGACCTGCAAAAAGGCTTTATTCCAGAACAGCCAGCCGTGGAAAAACACGAATGGGATATGCCGATGATGTCAGAAAAACCAAAAGAAGGCGGCTTTGTAGGTCGCCCAGAAGGTTGGGAACGCTAATTTATTTTGATGTACATTCATTTAAGGAGTAACAGCATGGACAAACATTGTGAAAGACCAGATGGTAAAGGTGTAGTACAAGGCGATACCAAGGCAATGCCGGATCGTGGCGTGAATACCGGTGTTACTGACACTTACGGCAGTAATCTCGACCAAGGTTACGACAATGGCGGCAGTATCAAATCAAGCACACAAAGCGACAAGTCAGACAAAAGCGCTTAATGCTTACTTATCAATCACACGGGAGTACAAACATCATGGCAGCACCAAAGAAATCAGCACCTAAAGCAGCGAATGCAGATGGTTCATTAACTGACAATCCGGTAAAAGGCGGTGTCACCTTAGACCGTAGCAAGAAATTCTATGACGTACACAGTGGCGGCAATGTGAAATTCGAGCAAGACGGCAAACTGTTCAATCTTGAAGGCAATCAGGTTGATCTTGATGGTAATTTGATTAACGGTAAAGTTTTTGAACAAGAGCCACAGCCACCTGCAGATAATGATCATGTTGCGCCAGGCGCTTCACCTTTCCCAGAATTTCCTGCTGATGCCAACGGCGGCAATCCTGATGCAGAAAAAACCGATGGCATGACCGAAGATGACCTGGCTGCACTAGGCGGTAAATAATCATGAACTTGCGCGAAATCATTGAACTAGTACGCAATGAACTGGACGATGCCACCGGTAAAAATCTATGGTCAGATGAAGAACTCATTGAATATGCCGTAGATGCCGAGAACGAAGCCAGTATTCGCGCCCGCTTATTGATTGATTCTACTACAACGGCAGTAACCCAGATTGCGGTGACTGCCGGTAATCCGGTATTAACACTGGATAGTCGCGTGGTATTCATTCGCCGTGCCAAGTTAGCGCTGGATGATACCAAGCTAGGCCGTGCGCAAATGCGTGACTTGGATAATGCCGTGGTCGGATGGGAAACAGAAACCGGTACACCGCAACTATTTGTCACTGACTATGAAACCGGAAAAATCCGTTTATATCCAAAGCCAATCGTTAATGACACCCTGAATTTGACTGTCATCCGTATGCCATTGACCGATATGAATGCAATGGACGATACGCCGGAAATCCATGCGCGTTATCACCGCAACTTACGTTACTGGATCATGCACCGTGCTTACATGAAGCAGGACACAGAAACCAAGGACGCAGGCAAGGCCAAGGAAAACTATGACCTGTTTGAATCTATCTTTGGCAAACGCAGTTCTGCCGTGGATGAAGAATGGATTGCACGCGAACAGATGGGCGATGACTTTAATGGGGTGTATTAATGGCTGACTTCAAAGCATTTGCAGGCTTACGCAATGATGTAAGCGCAGAACGCTTTGCGCCTGCAGATTTAGAAGTCGCAACCAATGTCAATCTGGACAATAGCGGCAAGCTATTAAGCCGTGACGGTTATGTGAAGAAAATCACCGCTGCCGTACATTCATTATGGGCGCATGGCGATATTTGCCTGTATGTGCAAGGCGCAAACCTGAAACGTTTGAACAGCGATTTAGTCAGTAGCGTGACGGTACGCAGCGACTTAACAAGTGGCCTGGTCATGAGTTATGACGAGGTGGACAGTAAGATTTATTACAGCAATGGCACGCAGACCGGCATTTATACCAGTAACGGAAATCGCACATGGGGCATTGTGCCGCCAGTATTTCAACCGCTGGCAACCGCTGCTTACGGCGATATGTTTGCCGGTACTTATCAGTATGCTTTAACCTATTTGCGCGAGGACGGGCAGGAATCAGGTACGGGAATCGCAGACAAAATCGAGATTACAACAGGCGCAATTACATTCAGTGATATACCGGTGTCGCCTGATCCGACTGTAACCCACAAGGTTATTTACCTGACAGAAGCGAATGGCGAGGTGTTATATCGTGCATTAGTATTGGCGAATGAAACAACGAGCGCTAATTACAATGGCGGCATAGTGCGTACCCCGTTAGATACCCAATTCTGCCAGCACGCGCCATCCGGACAGTTAGTCCGTTATTTTCAAGGCCGTATGTATGTCGCACAGAATCAGTGGCTATTTTACTCAAAAGGCTACGGGTATGAACTGTTTGATTTGCGCGATTACTTTGGCTTTACCAGCGCCATTACAATGGTCGCACCGGTACAGGACGGCTTGTTTATCGGTACAGAAACAGAAACCTACTTTTTATCCGGTACGCAGCCGGATCAGATGCAGTTAATCACCAAAGCCAATGTCGGTGTCGTCAAAGGCACATTGACTTACGTTGCCAGCAATCAGGTCAAGGGCTTGGATAATGTACCGAAACAAAGCGTGCCGGTATGGACTTCACACAGCGGCATTGTGGTTGGCGCAAGTGGCGGCACAATCATTGATTTAACCCTAGACCGCTACACAATCGGCAAGGCAAACGAAGGCGCGGCTTTATTCCGCACCGTCAATGGCATAGATCAGTACATTACCGTTTTACGCAGTTAGCACTACCAGTTCTAGCAACCGCCGCTTGGCGGTTTTTTTTCGTCTATTGACCGCCGCTTGGCGGTTTTTTCATTTAAGGAAACGATCATGACAGTACGTTTATCCAACGCGCTACGCAATTATGTCAACGAGCAAGGTTCACTCAAACACGCTTTGCAAGGTGGTAAATTGCTAGTTTATTCAGGCGCACAGCCTGCAACCCCAGAAACCGCACCATCTGGTACATTGCTTTGCACTTATACAGCATCCAGCGCAGCACATACCGCAGAAGTGTTGGCAGTAGGTACGGTGACATTATCAACCGGTGCAGCCGGTTCAGTCGATACGATTACCGTGGACGGCGTGGATATTCTGCCGTCTGCCGTAGCATTCAATACCTCACTGGCACAAACGGCTTTGGATTGTATTACTGCAATCAATAAAGCATCAACCAGCCCGAAATATAAAGCCTCTACCGGCGGTTCAGGCGTGATCAACATTACCGCAGCGCGTGGCGCAGGCGCAGAAGCAAATGGCTTGGTGGTATCAGGTTCATTCACAACCATTACCGGTTCATACGGCAATATGGCAAGTGGCGTAACTGCAGTGAACGGCTTGAACTTTGGTGCATCAGCATCAGGCGTATTGAGTAAAGATGACGCACAAACATGGTCAGGCGTGGCAGCAGCCAGTGGCACGGCAGGTTGGGCGCGTTTTGTCGGTGCGGTAGCGGATTCCGGTGCGGCAGATTCTACCGATAGCCAGGTGCGTATTGATATGTCAATCAGCACTAGCGGTTCAGATTTAAACCTGACTTCTACTGCGATTGCAGCGACAGCAACACAGACAATTTCCGGCTTTGCTATCACATTGCCAGCCAGTTAATAAAGCAGTTCATGCAGTAAGTGGGCGCGTCATGCGCTCACTGTTTCAACTTTCATGGAGTGATTTATGTCAAACGGTGCGGCAGCAATTTTATTACCAAGCTATCTATTAGGGATTTCAGCCCCTAATACCCCGATTGCAGGGGATGGTACAGCCAGTGTATCGCTACCGGCATTATCACTTGCAGCCACAGACTATTATGCTTCACTGCCAGCTTTTACCGTAGAAGCCAGCGGTGTCGGCGGCACAACCACAGACGGCACGAACGTAGAGAAAGACTTACCGGCCTATACTTTATTGGCTACCGGTGTCACCGAAGTTTCAGGCAGCGCTAGTATTAGTCTGCCGGTATTCAGTATTGATGCCTATTCTGATTCATTTGCCGCCTTCTCACTGCCAAAACTGTCTATCAGTGGTTCAGGACTGAATGGTACAAACGGCACATTCAACCGCAATATTCCGGCATTACTGTTATCAGCATTTTCTAGTACAGAAAACTTAGGCAGCGCTAGTATATCTACCGGCGCACTGGTGATTATTGCCGAAGGTAACGGCGGTACAGTTGGCACACTGGCACGTACTCTAGCCAAATATGGCATTACTGCCACCGGTGAAAATGGCGCAGACGGTACAAGCGCATTCAGTTTACCAAGTTTCACACTCGCCACCGAAGGCGCAGCCAACAGTTTAGGCACGGCAACCATCAGCCTGCCAGCCTTGCAACTACTCGCCAATGGTTACGCCAGCAACGACAACGATACATACGCTATCTACACGCTGAATACCAATACCGCAGGCTTGACCAGTTATTCCAACTTTAATTTCAATTCCATGACCGTATTTAACGGCGTAGCGCTGGCTGCCGGTGACGGCGGCATTTATGCACTGTCCGGCACGCTGGATGACACCGCAGATATAACCGGCAATATTAGCCTGGGCATCTTGGATTTTGAGAGTGCCAACCTGAAACGGGTGCATGAACTGTACTTTAACTACCGCAGTGATGGCGATCTGAATGTAACCATCACCTTGGATGACAACGAGCAATACCTTTACCAGTTGCAATCGACCGGCAAGGACGGCCTCTATACTAATCGTCTGAAATTAGGGCGCGGCCTCAAGGCGCGGCATTATCAGATTGACATTGAAAGCGTGGGTGCAGACTTTGAACTTAACAGCATTTCGACTGAACCCATTGTATTAAGCCGCAGACTATGAAAGAAAATGGTGTAATCCGGCGCAGGCTGTCCGGAAAGGAAGCTGATCCGTATATCGGGTTAAGTCGAAAAATATTGGGTGAAATGAAGAACATCATGCAGTATGGCGGCATCAAGCAGTTAAGTTGGACAAAAGACTTGCAAAACGGCGTGCGAATTGTCGTGTCATCTATATTTGGACGGGATGAAGTACGGATATTAGTGCCGGTTTCATCCGTATCGCGCCTTAAAGGGAAAATGGAAGAACGTATCATTAAATCTACCCAAGAAATCATTTTTGTTTGGCATTCAGGGTTTGTGCGAAGAATAACGGGTAGTCGAAAAGAAGATATATTTGATACGGACTATAACAGAATTGTTCCGAAAGGGGTGTCAAAAGATGCTACTACTGTTTATGGATATTGGAATATTAATGGCGCACAAAAAGGATTTTACTGGACACAAGAAGAAGGGAAAGTAAGTATATCCGATACCGCCGAGTTTATTGGTTCATCAAAAGATGGCATACACCTGCTAGGTTATGGAAGCGACTATGGGAAAGCAATAATTTACCATAAAGGTGAAGGGACGGAATATATATCATACATAGGAAGTACGTTGCCGATAGATATAAGCGCGGACGGAAACACCATAGTATGGTCAGAAACAACAGGGCCTGGAACAAACGCGCATATATGGACAAGGGAAGCAGGCGGGGAAAATATAGGGTTTTTTATTCCTAGCGGAATATCAGGGGATGGCAAGACGGTGTTTGGTAATAAGCTTTTATCGCTTGTGCCGGTGGTGGTATATGGTGGGGCGTTTTGGACTGCAGAAACGGGGTTGGTTGAAGCTTCTCCAGTACCTTTAGGGTTTAGAAGTTGCGTATTTTTAGCCTCGTCTCATGATGGCAGTGTACTAGTAGGACTTGCAAGAAACGATGGCACACCAGAGGGGGTAGCTTATACTATTCCTGTAGTGTGGACAAAATCTTCTGGACTTAAGGCAATTTCTGGTTCTTATACACTAGGCTCAGACGTTAGCAACATGGCTACGGATGTTTCAGAGGATGGATCTGTTGTGGTTGGGACGGCTAATTTATCAGAGATAGCGGCGTTCAGGTGGACTAATGATAGTGGGATGCAGAACGTAGATAGTAAAAATTCTCTTGGTACAGTGGTAGCAACATGGATAGCACAAACCACAACACAAAGCACATACAATGAATTTGTACCGGAATAATAAAAAACAATTAATAACAATGTATTGGAAATTAAATATTAAACACAACCGCCACTAGGCGGTTTTTTTACGCCCATTGAAGGAGTAATAAATGCAAATTAGATTAACAGGTGATGCAAATAACTTAGTGCAGGAAGGATGGGCGCAAGCGCAAACTTACGCCTCTACTTCATACAGTGAGGCCACCAGTTTCTTAGGTGAAATTGAAAATGCCGGTAATCAATTACTCGACGTTCCTGATATTAGCGTGGACGTATTGCCGGTATCAACGTCAATTACACCGGTCACATTGCCGGACACACCAGTTGCACCGGACTTAAATACAGATTTTCCGGCAGCGCCAACAGAACCGACACTGACTGATGTAAGCGCATTGACTATTCCTGATGCGCCGGTATTCACTGCAGACTTGCCGGATATTGATCTCAATATCACACCACCTACCGCATTAAGCGCAATCATTCCAACCGCACCGGAACTCGATGCCATTGTCATGCCGGACGTGCCGACCATTACATTGCCGTCTGTACCGAGTGCATTTGCCATTAACTTGCCGGACGCGCCGACATTAACCATTGTCGATTTTAACGACACGCTGGACGACCTAGCCAGCCCCCCAAGCGGCACATTTACTTTTGTTGAACCTGCCTATTCCAGCACGTTATTGGATGGCATTAAATCATTTTTAACTGAATGGGTGAACGGTGCAGCAACCGGTTTAGATCCTGCCGTGGAACAGGCGATTTGGGATCGTGCGCGTGAACGTGAGGATTTAACTGCAAGACGCGCCATAGACACGATACGTAGCAATATGGCAGGCCGTGGCTTTGCCGTACCACAAGGCGCGATGCAGACTGCAATTCAACTCGCAATGCAAGATGCAGCGAACAAAGACAGTGGACTTTCTCGTGAGGTCATGCTTAAACAAGCAGACTTGGAACAACAAAATAGGCAATTTGCGGTGACAACAGGTGTACAGCTTGAAGGCCAATTACTGACTTATGCAAATCAAGTCGCACAACGCGCTTATGAAGTGGCTTTTGCTACCTTACGCGCCGGTATCGACCTATATCAAGCCACCGTTTCTGGTTACAACGCCAAAGCCCAAGCTTATTCAATTAAAGCCCAAGTATGGAAGCAACGCATTGATGCCGAACTAAGCAAACTTGAGATTTATAAAGCAGAACTTGAAGGCCAAAAACTAATTGGTGATCTGAATGTGCAGCAAGTAGAAATGTACAAGGCTACTTTGCAAGGTGTACTCGCTAACGTTGAAATTTATAAAGCCCAGGTCGATGCCGCCACCGCAAAATCAGGCATTAACCGCAACTATATCGAACAGTTCGCGGCACAAATCCAAGCCTATGGTGAATTGGTACGTGCCAAAGCCACCGAGTACGAAGGTTTTGCAACTCAAGTAAAAGCCCAAGTCAGCAAAGCCGATGTATTCAAAGTACAGGCCGATGCCTACAAATCACAAGTGGATGGCTATGCAGCCTTAACCGGTGCGCGAGTAGCCGAGCATGAAGCACAGGTGAAAACACAGCAAGAAATTCCATTGAAACTGTTTGAAAGCCGTGTCAGCGCCTATGAGAAATTAGTCACTGCAGAATCTTCACGCTTGGCTTCACTGAATAACAACTTTGAAACCGAAGGCCGTGTGTTTGCTTCCATTGCGTCTGCCGAGAGCGCACGCGCTTCTGCCGAAGCGGATATTTACCGTTCTGATGTGCAGTATGTGTTAGGTGAAGCTGGTATTCAGGTACAGGCCGCACAAGCCAACGTGACCAAACTCATGAAAGCCGTGGAATTACTGATCGAAAGCATGAAGTCAGGCGCACAGGTATCAGCACAGCTTGCCGCTTCTGCCTTGTCTGCAGTCAATCTATCTGGCTCTACCTCATACAGCGAAGGCGCTTCTGTCAGCAGTTCAGAAGCGAACAACTCTAACGGAAGCACTTCTGCTAGCCGTTCATTTTCAGAAACGCACGTATATCAACACGATGCTTAATAGGACACTATCATGGCAAACGAACAATACAAACCATCTTCAATGCTGGATTACAACCGTTTTGGCAATAAAACACCAAATTGGGCGGCTGATATGCCAGACAATATCAATCCTGTACCGCAAGCAGTTAGGCCGCAACCAGTTAGGCCGCAACCAGTAAAGCAATCGCCGGTGCGTGCTACGTTACCGATTCCGCAGACACCAGCCAAAGTGCCGAATGTCAGTATGCCGGATGTGAATGTACAGCCTTTAGTTGGACAAAAGCCAAATGTATTGCCTGATGTAGCTGCACCAGATTTAGGCATTCAAAACTATCTGGCTACGCGCAACCAAGGTGCGGAACAGGCAAGGCTTGCCGGTGGACGTACAGGTGAACTAGCCTATGCCGTGAGAAACAATCCGGTGACTGATGCGGTTTTATCTGCCGGTAATGCTGCTTTATCGGTAGGTGATGCCGTAGGTCGCGGTGCGGCTGATTTGTATGGCGGCATTGCTAATTTTGGTAAGGGCGTAATAACCGGCGACTACACTCCAATAAGCAGTGGCAATGCTGCAGAACAGACAATCGCATCTGCAACGAACACAAAACCAGCAAGTGCCCCTAAAGCGACACCGGCACAACCTGCGGCAACCAAACCAGCAGCCAGCGCACCGGCAAAAACTGAAACTACCATTGCGCAGAACACACAGGCCAAACCAGCCGCAACAAATTCAGGCGTACCGAAACCATCTAAACCAGCCAAAGCCGGTAAGCCTTCTGCTAATCCTGCAGTACAGACACAGCCACAAGCACAAGCGCCGGTTGATGGCGACCCTTACGCAGCCTATAAAGCCCGTACCGGTATCGACCTATCTAATACCAGTTTTGCACCAGTGCCAAGCTATGTAGAGAAGGTTAATCAAACACAAGGCATGGACTTCCAGAATGGTAAGCCTGCCAATGTTGATGGTTCAGCCGTTGTACCGGTAGAAACGCAAGAGCAATTTAACCAGCGTTGGGCGCAGATTCAGGACTTTTACAATTCACCGGAAGGCCAAGCATTAGTTGCGGCACGTCAGCAGGGCGATGTAGTAGAAGTACAGCGTGGCGATAAGGTTTCCTATACCGATTTGCGTAATGGCGGTGACAAAGGCATTCAGGACTTTATCGCAGATCAGGCGGCAAAAGATTCAGCTTTAGCTAAGTCACCAACTTCACCCATGAATAACCGTGAACTGAATCAACTTGATTTGCTGAAACCGAAATTAACGTCTGAAACAGCACTTGCAGAAGCCAACATTCGTGAAGCAGGCGCAACAGGTCGCACATTAATTAATGAAGCTGGCGCAAACAAACGTCATGACTTTTCTGATCAGGAATTGAATGCAATCAAGACCGGTGTGCAGAAAGACTTACTAAGTAACGATCCTGCCGTGGTCGCCAAAGCGAAAGAGCGCTGGCAAGCCATTCAGTCAATCGTACCGGCTAAATACGATGCAAAAACTGTAAGAAACTATGTTGATGGTGTGCCAGATAGTGAAGATTTGGTTATTTATAACCAGGCTACAGGTCAACCAGTTACACCAAGCGGCACAAAACAAAATGCCGCAGCAAAACCATCATTAAGTCAATTCATGGCGAAAGCAAAACTAGCTAATCCTGACTATAGCGATGCTGAATTAAGAACAATTTATACCGAAAAATACGGGAAATAAATAATGACCAAACCTACATTCATTGATCCTTTCGATAATGCAGAATCTACCAAACCTGCTTTTGTTGACCCGTTTGAAACAGATGCGCCAACTAGCAAGCCAGAACCAAAATCCGGCACAATTCGCAGGGCTTTAGGCGACACCGGTGTTTCGTTATTAAAAGGCGCAATCGGCGTACCTGAAACAATGGTCGGTATTGCTGACCTAGTTACTGGCGGTCATGCCGGTAAGCTGGCAGAAAGCGCAGGCTTTAAGCCTAAACAGGCCAAAGAGTTTATCAGCGATTATTACAGCCCAGAACAGAAACTTGCTAACCAGAAAGTGCAAGAGGCTGATGGCTTCGTTAATACCATCAAGGCCGCACTACAAAATCCATCTACTATTGCACAAACCACAGCAGAATCATTGCCGGTCATGGGCTTGGGTGGCGTAGCTTCTCGCGGATTGCTAACAGTAGCGCCTAAAGTTGCACCATTGATTGCCGGTGCAGCCGGTGAAGGTTTAGTTACTGCCGGACAAAATGCAGAACAGGTACGTCAGGAAAATGCAGATGGATTGCTGACAGGTAAGCAGGCCGCAATTCAGGCCGGTAGCGGATTACTGACCGGTGCAATCAGTGGCGTAAGCGGCAACATAGCGCAAAAACTTGGCATTGCTGATATTGAAACCATGCTGGCACAGGGCAAACTTAGTCCTTCACAACTGGCAACCGGTTTACCGAAAGCGATTGCAGGCGGTATTGTTACAGAAGGTTTACTTGAAGAAGCGCCACAATCCGCACAAGAGCAGATTGCACAGAACTTATCACTGGATAAACCTTGGGATGAAGGCGTGGGCAATGCTGCAGCAATGGGCGCATTATCTGGCGGCTTAATGGGCGGCGGTGCAAACGCACTGAATGCTTTTGGCGGTAAAGATAATACCCAAGTTACGCCACCACCAGCACCACCAGCCCCAGCAGGTTCACTGACTTCCGCAGCTACCATAGCGCAAGCCGCTGGCCTCACTCCACAACCTGTAACGCCTGACGTTACAGAAGCCAAGCCTAATATCGTTGATTCACTGAATGCAGTCGAGGCACAACAGAATGGTGTCATGCCTGATACCACTATTGCGCCGGAAAAGCCAGTAGCAGAAATGCCAGCGCCTACACTCGCACCTGAACAGGCCGCAGAAAAACAAATCATTGATGAACAGGCGCAGCAGGCAGCAACTTCACCGCTGAATGATTTGCCACAACCTACAGAAAAACAGGTAGAGGCAGGAAACTACAAAAAAGGCCATATTAAGTATGACGGCCTGAATATTACCGTAGAAAATCCACAAGGTTCTACCCGTAGCGGTGTCGATGAAGATGGTAAAACTTGGGAAAATACCCTTAAAAATCACTATGGATATATAAAACGTACCAAAGGTAACGATGGCGATAATCTTGATGTATTCGTTGGTGACAAGCCTGCAAACGGTAAAGTATTTGTCATTAACCAGACCAAAAAAGACGGTAGTTTTGATGAACACAAAGCCGTTTTAGGTGCAGAAACCGCAGATGAAGCGATTGCAATCTACAAGTCGAACTATGCCGATGATTGGAATGGCGGTAAATCTGTTACCGAACTGACTACGCCAGCCTTTAAAGATTGGCTGAAAAACGGTGATCCAACGAAGCCATTGGAAACTGTCAGCGCCACAAACAATGATGTTGATATGACCAAGGTTGCAGTCGGGGAACAGGTTGATGTAGGCGGCGTGCCGTATGTGAAAACTGAAAATGGCTTTGAGCGCGTAACAAGTGCAACAGAAAATGTTGCAGATGCGCCTGTATCAAATGCTGCTACGAACGAAGTAAATCCTGCTACACCAACACAAATTGAGCCAGCAACATTACCTGCCGCAGATAGCTACACCCCAGAGGCTTACGACTACGTTAAGAAAAACGGTGAATTTGCCTTTAATGACGAAGCTCAAGCACAGCGCTATGCAGAACGTTTACAAGCAGGTGAAGGCGGTGCGTGGCAGGCGCAGCAAGTAGGCAATCAATGGCGTGCTGTACGTCAGGATAATGTCGATGGCGTAAACACAACGCAAGAACGTGTCGATGAAGCCGCAAATGGCGTACAAGTTCCTGCTATTCGTAAAGGCGAAGTCGGTGGTATGCTGGCGGCAAAAGAAGTCGTTACTACTGCGTCCGGCAGATCAACAACTCCATTCCCGAACTTCAATGGTAAAAACGGCAAGGTATCAAACTTTGGCCTGAAAGCGGTGGATAAATGGCTGGTTGATAATGCCATTGCCGAAGCCGAATCACGCAATGATGATTTCAACCTGACACAGTTCAAGGCAATAAATCTTAAAAACCTGTCACAAGCCGATAAAGACGGTGCAGAAGAATACCTGTTTGGCAGCCAGCCAGCGGTAGTGCCGAGCATTCTCAAGCCATTGGTTAATGAAGCTGCTATCACACCTGAAAATGGCATAACACAGGAAGCCGCGCCAGCAAACGAATCTGTACAACAAACACACACGCCCAAAGCCAACACCAAACCAAAATCCAACAGCCTACTTGCCAAACTGAAAGCACTTGGCGGCGTGACTATAAAGGATAAGCGCGATGTGACCGGCGAGGACAAGAAGTTCGCCCCTGGCGGTTACAACCGAATTTTCATGATCAAGTCACAGAGATCACTGAAAGGCTTGATTGAATCAGGCGATTTAGATGAATACCTGCCATACAATATGCGCCTTGAAGCCAATGGCGCAAATGATGATGCTTTTGATTCAACACCGGCGTATGATTATCTGGCAGACAAGATTCGCAACGGTGAACACGTCTTGCCTTATGCCGTAGTTGAAGAAGCGCAGGCTAATCAGTTCTACCAAGAGGAAGAAGCGACTGCAGAAAGCGACGTTCAGGAAGCGGCAACCCTATTAACCGAGGAAGAAATCAATGAAGAATTTAGAATCGCAGGCAACGAGGAAAGAGAAGCTACTGCAGAGGCTACGGAGTTTAAGCCCGACAGCGAGAAAAGCGATACTGCAAGCGGCACTGGAAGAAAAACAGAACCGCAAGGAACAGGAAGCGAAACCAGCCAAGTAGCGGAAGTACCACAAGAACAGACTGAATTAGACAAATTCAAGGCATCTTATAGCGCAAAATCAGATGAAGAAAAAGCTGATTTCCGTGAAATGTTGCAAGATGCTATTGTATCTGCAAAAGAAAATCGTAAGCCTTATCAGCAATATGTAGATCGTCTTTCTATTGCAAAACAAATTGATGAAGGTGTGCCAGTAGATGCAACTGCTATATTTTCAAATGCCGTTGAAGGCCATCCTGAAAATAATAACTATCCATTACTGCGTAACCTTGTACCAATTTCCGTCAGGTCATTGGCTGAAATTGAACGTAAAATTAATTTTGCAAACGATCTGTATGCTGATGCAAACAGTAAATTATCAAAAGC
>Ga0172380_10002732_pt1 | contig 26257 bp, 23 predicted proteins | sample Leawe162metaG_FD_119747 | JGI IMG/M metagenome (GOLD analysis project Ga0172380, IMG submission 119747) | Leachate microbial communities from a municipal landfill in Southern Ontario, Canada - Leachate well 162 metaG | ecosystem: Engineered > Solid waste > Landfill > Unclassified | place...
ACGGAATACCCATCGCCATTAACGACTTCATCAAAGATACGCATACCCTCGCCGGCAGCCTCGAGACCGCCTTCACCGGCGATACCTGCTCCACCATCTATTCGCTCTCCTTCGGCGAGGACGGACTCTGCGGGCTGACCGACCGCGGCGGATTGCAGGTCGTAAGGATAGGCGAGATGGAGACCAAGGACGCCTCACGCACGCGCATCAAGTGGTACGTCAGCCTGGCCCTCTTCTCAAATATCAAGGCCGCCGCCCTGATCGGGGTGAAAGACTGAGATTGAGATTGGGGGATAGATGACCACGTTGACTGAAATGCGGGCGGACGTACGCCGTGATCTCAAGGACGAGGTTGCCGCCGGCTATCGTTGGAGCGACGACGAGATCGACCGCGCCATCGAAAAGGCCGTGCTGGTCTACTCCAGCTATTGCCCTCTCATGCAGCTCGACGCCACCATCCATACCGTGGACCAGGGCAACACGGTCAGCCTGGCCACGCTCACGGAGCGCATCGACGTCGTCAAAGTCGAGCATCCCATCGATAATCAGCCTTATCCGTCCCGGCGCTTCAAAGTATGGGGCGACCTGCTCACTTTTCAGGACGGCTATACGGGCGACGGCGGGGTATGCAATATCTACTGGTTGAAAAAGCATACCCTGGGCGCCTTTTCTACCATACCGGCTGCGCATGACCACATCATCGCCGTGGGCGCTGTGGCTTTCGCCGTCAGCTCGCAGGCCCAGTACCAGGTCAACCTGGCCAATACCGGAGGCCGGACTGTGAACAAAGACTACGGCGCCTGGGCCAGGGCAGCCTTCGAAGCTTTTTACCGGCTGCTTCAAAATGCCCGGTCCTATTCGCCCGGGAAACTGGTCACAGGCGAACTCACTGTAGAAGCGTAATTAAAGGTCATTGCGAGGAGCACAGCGACGAAGCAATCCTGTACGTGATTGCGAGATCACAAGATTGCCGCGCCCTTCGGGCTCGCAATGACATGGGAAAAAAGGCCCGCAATGACGGGATAAAGAAAATTAAGGAGGAAAAAATGGAAACAACTCCGTTGGACGGTTACAAGAAGATCATCGTGGCTATTCTTTCGCTGGCGGCCGGGTCTCTCGGCCTTTTCATCACCGACCCGGCCAAAGCTCAGACGGTCGGCCAGTTCCTGATCGATGTGCTCAGCCCGGTCGCCATCACCCTGGTCGGCGTCATTTATACCATCGTGCAGGGCCAGATCGACAAGGAAAAGGTCAGGACTGCGGCTACTACCACCGGCGCCTCCACCTCCGGCGAAGCGAATCAATCCCCAAAAGCATGTAGGGACGGGTCTTCAGACCCGTCCGCTTCAACACCACCGGCTATCCCGGCCGCTGCGCCCTGTATTCCGGCTGCGCCTGCGGATAACTACATTCCGCTCGACCTGGATTCAGCCGTGGGGTCCGCCGAGGAATCCTGCCGCATGGACGGTGTGGAAGTGACCCCCATCAGCCGCGCTTTCTACTTCTATCCCATCGTCACCCGCTTCGACCTGCGCGAGGTGCCCCGCGAGAAGCGCGTGGACGAGGCCAAACGCCTGGTCGATAGGGCTCTTGAATTATTTAGCGAGGCCTTCAAATTCCAGACGAAGCTCGCCAGGCCCCCCACACCGGCCGAGGCCGTCAATTACCACGCATTCATGCTCAAGCTGAAAAAGGACTATGAGAAGGCCAATAACCTCACCTGCTCCGATAAGACCTTCGAGGAGCTGCGCAACCTCATATCCTATTTCAACGACCTTTACACCGCCCGGGACGGCCTGGCCCAGCTCAGCGGCAAAACCGTGGACTGGTCCATCTACGGCAGCGGCGCCTTCACCCCCACCCAGGTCGGCTGGGACTACGTCAAACTCTCGTAAATGTAGGGGCGGGCTTTTAAGCCCGCCCGCAAAACCCGTATCAATGTATGGGCGGAACTGAAGGTCCGCCCATACATTAATCTATCGGCGCCATAATCTGGAAGCCGTCGATTGTATCGATGACCTGATAATGCTCCCTGATGAAGGCGTCAATGGGATCTGAGTCATCCCGCTTTAACGGTTTTTGAACCACCGGCCAGAGCAGCTCGTGCGTTGAATATTGCGCCCGGACCACCAGTTCGGGCAAACGCTCTCGCCCGATCATGTCGGCAAGGATGGAAGACTTTACCGTTCCAGGCAGAAAATCGGAAATCCAGGTTGTATTTGTCGAAGGCGGGCGGTCGGTCAGAAAATACAGCATCGGCAGGTTTTCATATGCCAGTATCCTGTCGCCGGGTGAGGAGTTGTGCTCAACGGCGGCAACCAGCCCGTCTAAAATCCGGGCACGTTCCGCTGTTGTGCGTATACCCTGCAATTTGGCCGAAGACGCCTGGCTGTCAAGGCGTCCGATATAATCATCCCTGTAAGGGAAACACGCCGCCGCAATCCCGCAGTAAACATAGACCAGGGCCACGATGATAAATAACGCCCTTATCAGCCATCTGCAACCTTTCCCCGGCTTATGTGTCCGAGTGCCGATCCAGGACCATGACAGGCAGAAGGCCATGGACACGGGAAGCCATGCTATGGCTCTCACCGATCCTGAGGCGGGGTAATTGGCCGTTCCCAGTATCATCAGGACGGTAATGAACAGTGCCGCTGCGGCAAGCCTGTAAACCGGCTGCCCTCCGTTGTTTTTTTCATTGCCTCTTGCATCGATGAAGCGCCGGACAGCCGCCGCGAATACGATGCTGAACGCCAGGGCAATCAGAATATAGGAGTATCGCCACGTTCTGCGGCTGAAAGGATTCGTAAGCAGCCCGTATATATCGCCGCGCAGCCATAACACTTCCTGGCGCAGTGTATCGAAATAAAATATTAGGGATACAAGACAAAGAGCAGCAACTACAATCAGTACGCCGGCGCCGGTCACGGGATACTTCCGCAGCGCCGCCAACGCCGTCCGGTAATTAATAAATAATATCACGACCGACAGCAGTAAAGCGGGCAGCAGCAGGTAAAGCAAAGAGTAGGCGAGATATCTGGCCATTTCTCTTAACGAGTGGCCCGCGATGCCCGTTGTCTGCGTCAGCGAAGATAAAAAATAACCGCAGAGATCGAAGGCATATAGTGACAGGAAGAAGCAGAGCAGGCCTGCGAGGAAGGCTGCCATGAAGGCGATTGCGGCCTTTATCCCGCCGGGGGGTCTCGCCCCGCACAGGGCGTCATAGCACAACGTTACCAGCGGGAAAAGGAGAACAGGCAGCAAAGAAATCCGGCACAACGCGGACAGGAGCGCCGCTATCCCCGCTCCTGCGGCGAGCAGCACCTGCTTCTTGCCGCCCGATTCGCAGGCCGCCAGCCATAGCCAGACGGCTATCAGCAGCCCCAGCACGGGCATCTGGTTGTAACCGAGTACCTTGATGGCGCCACCCGACACGAAAATCAGGCTCACGCCCGCGGCTGCAAAGCTGGGTATTGGCTTGAAATAGCGCAGCAATATGCCGGCCGTGGCCAGCGCGCACAGGAGCATGAAAACGGCCCATACCACGCGCAGACCGAGCAGTCCGCAACCAGGGAAAATATAAAAAACCAGCGACGCAAACCAGAAAGAGAGGCCGAATGCAGCGTTGGAATCCATGAATGGAAGGTCTCCCTGCGAAAAGCGCCATGCTTCAGAGCAGTAGAGGCCCTCATCGGTCACATCGGCACCCGCCGGCAGAAAAAAAACGCACCAGCCTGCCCAGGCAAGAATAAGTATTAAAACACACCAGAGGATTCGGATATAATGCTTTTCCCCGGCGATGTGCGTGATTCCCGCTCTACTTTCGGTTGTAAGATCAATCATTGCAATGCTGATCTGCGTAATATCATCTTGGCCATTAACTAATCTAATTGTGGAATAACATAAATACACCCGCAACAACCAGTACCACACCCAGCCATCCAATGAGCGTCATATTATCCTTGAAGATCATGACGCCCAAAAGGGCCACGATTACATAGGATAGGCCCCCAATAATGGGATAGACTCGGCTGAGTTCCATTTTGGTTAGTACCAACCAGAATGCCAGTAAACCGATAAATACCGCGAAGACAGCCAGCCACGTATACAGGCTGGTTATCATCCTGATGAAGAACGGTATCAATTCGTTTACATTTTTGGGTGCCTGTCCGGCGGCCGTTACGGCCATTTTGACCATGACCAGAGCGGCGACATTGCCGATGATTGTAACTAAAATCAATATATGTGGCAGCATGTCATATCTGAGTAGATTCATGTGGTGGTTATCGCATTAACGGACTTGATAACATAATCGATTTCATCATCACGTAATTTCGGATAAAGCGGCAGCGTAATTGTGCTGTCCCCGATTTGCTCGGCCACAGGGCACATTCCTCTTTTGAAATTATACTTTTGGCGGTAATACTTCAGCAGGTGTATCGCCCGGTAATTGACTGCAACACCGATATCCTTATGCTGAAGCTTGTGCATAATTGAATCACGTTTTTCAGGGGCAACGAGTATTGTAAACAGGTGTCTGGCGCTCTTCGATCCCCGCAGTATTTTCAGGCAGGTTATTTCCGAATTATTCTTGAAGCCTTCTTCATATTTTCTACAGATTAGCTCGCGTCTCTTCAGTTTTTTTTCGATTCCCTCCATTTGGCCCAATAGCATTGCGGCCTGAATGTTGCTCATATTGTATTTCCAGCCGAGCATCTCCATATCCCAGTGTTCGTATTTCCTGGAATATCTGTCGGACGCCCCTTTGCTCATTCCATGCAGTCGCAGCTTTCTAATGATTTTAGCAATTCTACTATCGTTTATGTTGACCGCTCCGCCCTCGCCGGACGTTATGTTTTTCGTGGCGTAAAAGCTGAAGCATGCTGCGTTTCCGAGCGTCCCCGGGCGTATTCCATCCCGTACTCCTTCAATACAATGGGCCGCATCCTCTATGATGATTAAACCGTGCCTGTCTGCGATTTTCCTGATCTTTTTCATATCGCACATCTGGCCGTAAAGGTGCACCGGAATAACGGCCCTTGTCCTGGGTGTTATTGCTTCTTCAATCCGGTCGGCGTCTATATTACCGGTTTCAGATTCAACATCAACGAATACCGGGGTGGCGCCAGTATGCAGAACAGCATTGGCAGTTGCGATAAAAGTCATCGGCGTGGTAATGACTTCATCTCCGCTACCCACACCGTGTGCCAGTAACGATAAGTGTAATGCCGCTGTGCAACTGTTTAGGCCAACCGTGTATTTGCACCCAAGGTATCGAGAGAATGTGTTTTCAAATTCCTCCACCACCTTGCCATGTGTTAGAAAAAGGGAATTCAATACCTTTGACACGTTGTCAATATCTTTTCGGCTAATGTTGTGACGGTAAAATTCTACTTTCATATAAGGTGTCCCGTATCGTCATTTCCTGTAACGTTATCTCAAGATATTATATGCCGGTATTAATGACCCGGTATGCGTATATCTTCAACTATATAGCCGTGAGTGGCGCCAGTTGGCCCCGGTCAATTACATCTTCTCAGATAAAGGAGCCACAATTCATGAGCTTTATGAAATAACCTACTCCGGATGCGAGGTGCAGAAGAAAAATCACACCGGCTGCAACTACGCCGGTTCTCACTATGATGCCATTATGCCACATGTCGTCAATAGAACTGAGGAATTCTATCAGGCTGAAAACAAAAAGCGGGAGCAAAGACAGGCTGTATCCCCACATCCAATTATATGCAAAGGGCGAAGTGGTTTCCACTAAAAAAGCATATTGGGCAATTCCTATTAATGCCATTATCCAGGAGATGACCAGCCCATTATTTTTAAAAGCCTTCTTGGGATTCAGTAGCGTTATGATCAGAGGGAAGGCTGTTGCAAGCAATATGGATATAAAAATATTTCGAGTGACCGTGTTCCAAATATAGAAAGGTTTGATTTCAATTGCAGATTTGTACCCCACTTCAGGCGCTATAAACATATTATACGATTGCCAGATTAACACGGCGAGGGCGGGAAGTATGATCACTGCCATACAGGTATATAACTTAATATTTCTTGTGTGCGTCAGCACCAGTTGTATTGCAACAGCCGGTATAAAGACCAGTGCAAATGAGGGTTTCATAAGGACACTTACCATAAGTGCGGCGGCCAGCAGCCCCCCGTATTTCATGACCTCCCCCGATTTTGAATCCACAGCTTTAATCATTGCGAGGTAGAATATGATGCAAAGCAACATAAAAGGCTTTAAAGCGGTCAGGGTTACGCTGGTGATCATATTGGGATTTCCCTGGCCGAGGTACATGTTCATACTAAAGCTCGGAACATAAATAGCAATTACCAGAGACACGCATGCCGTCATCAACAGGATGAAGTTTTCCGAATACTTGTTTTTCAGGTAAGACGCCAGAATTTTATAAACGATGAATATGGTCAGGACCGTAAAGAGAGTGTGTACAACAATACCCGATTCTTGTAGTGTACGGCCTGTGAGCTTTGAAACACCAATAGACAAAGCGTGAAATCCGGGATGGGGCAGGAAATATTCACCGGTTGCCCATCTGTCTGCTAACTTCATATGCTCATTCAGATTCCCCATGTAGTTCTTTGGACAAATGAACATGCTTTTGTAAAAGAGGAAAAAATATGTTATCAATAGCACTCCGAAGAATGCCAGCTTTTTAAGAATGGACAAAACTTGCTTTGAATCAGTGTATTTCATTTTGTGCAATTAACTATAAAAGCCCATTTACTAGTCTCTTCGGACTACTGCAATTAGCGAAACTCCGAACGGCAAATCCATATTACGGATTAAATATTTCTCCAGTCTTAATAGTGCAAGGAATATATCGTTTATAACAGGAATAGTTTTATATTCCAGAGAACCATTTATCCCTTTATTTTTATTCTTATCAAAATTAAATATTCGACTGATCAGCCTGATGGAAGCCAGCAATGGAAAAAGGAAGAACATGAAAAATGTCACTCGCGATACTGAAAAACCACTGTGTTCCAGTTTTGCCATCAAGGCTTTTTTGGAGTAACGCCTTATATGATGCGATGTATCATCATGGCGGCTCCATAAAGACTGATAAGCCGGCACCGTTAAAATTAGATATCCTCCCGGTCTCAAAGCCCTGTGGATCTCACATAATGCTTTAACATCATCTTCGATGTGCTCAAGCACATCGAAAAGCCCGACGGCCTCATATTCCGCTTTAAAAGGCAGAGCAAGAACGTCTATTCGATACAGGGGTACTGAGCCGGATCTCTGCCTGCAGAATTTGAGCCCTTCCAGGAAAAGATCACACCCTTCCGCATTAATATTATTTTGCCTTAAAAACTCCAGGACATTGCCATTACCACATCCTATTTCAAGCATGCGGATTTTTTCCGGGCAGGTAATACTCCTCCTGATGACGTCCAGTATGATCTCTTTCCTCCCCACGTGCCAGAAATGCTTCTGTTCCATTTCGAAGAGAAATTTAAAAGCGGTTGTATTGAAGCTGTCCCCGCTCATATCCTGATCAATGAACGAGGGGAATCCATCAACCGTGAAATATTTACAGGCGCATTTATTACAAATATATGTTGCACCTTCGGCTAAGAGGATTTGCTTGCATTTCGGGCAATAATAATTCATGTTTACTGGCTTTAATGATATTCGATCCTGCCATCCCTTGTTTTAATGGGGACATGTCGCATCCACAGCTGTTTAACCCACCAATCGCGATTGTGCCTGTACCATTCGATGGTCCTGGCCAGGCCGTCATCGAATTCTACCGTCGGCTTCCAGCCGATTGTTTCGCTTGCTTTAGCCGTACTGGCAATATGCCGGATCACCTGTCCGGGTCGGTCACCGATATGAGTGATCAGGGATTTCGGTTTGTTCAGCTTTTCAATAATTAAAGCTGCGATCTTTTTAATGGACACGTCCTTTCCAGAACCGATATTGAACACCTGGCCCCTGACTTTATCAATGCTCGACTGCAGTACGTTATCAAGAGCGATACATAGATCGGTTACATATGTCCAGTCCCGCGTATTCGCGCCGGTGCCGTGAATGGTCAGCGGTTCGTCAAGCAGGGCGCTGGTAATAAATCGAGGGATGGCTTTCTCCAGGTGCTGGTTCGGCCCGTACATATTGAAAGGACGGATTATAATTGCAGGTATGTTGTAAGTTGACCAGTAAGAATATACCAGCCTGTCGGCTCCGGCCTTGGCAGCGGCATAGGGGCTGGGTGGGTTGAGGGGATGATCCTCTGTCATAGGGCTTGATAGGGCGGTCCCGTAGACTTCGGAAGTTGAGATATGGATAAACCGTTCGATCGAATCCTGGTATTTGAGTACGGCATTGGTGATTACCTGAGTGCCCAGTACATCTGTTTCAAAAAATACGGTGTTATCGAATATTGACCTGGCCACATGGGACTCGGCCGCAAAATGCACAACAGTATCCGCCTTTGAAACGAGCTCGCCGACCAGTTCCCCATTCCTGATGTTCCCGTACCAGAACGAAAAGCGCTTATCATTCTTGATATTTTGGGGGATGTTTTCTATATTTCCGGCGTAAGTCAGAGCATCAAGCACTATAATATGGCAGCCGGTGTAATTATCAAATATATATTTAACAAAATTGCTGCCGATAAAACCGGCGCCGCCTGTGATTAAGATTGTCTTAATATTAACTCCTCCTGCGTGTCCAAGCTTGTTTATAGGCGTAATCCGGCTTCGTAAGTATTCTCCTATTATATCCAGAGATGGAATGTGTAATAGGACCTGTCAATATTACCCCCAATGCTTGCCCACGCCTTCTGTACAAAAATATTAGTAATTTGAGTTGGTGTCTCAATCTTGCTGCATCCCTGCTCCTTCACCCAGCGCGATGCATGAACTACAGCATCTGTATATACCCCTTTCCCCCTCGCAGTTGGATTGACAGCAGTTAGAATAACATCACCTGTATTACCGTCATCCTTAATTTTAATTATAAGGAAGGCCACTACTATTTTGTCTATCTCTGATACTAATATGTGATTAGCCAGCTTCTTATCATTGAAAGCGTTGACTGCCCATCGCTCATAAAGCTCACGGCATTTTCGCCTTTCAAGTTTGTCATCCGAGTGATAGTGGGATATATATCCTGTAAAAGATGCCTCCGCGATCTGTCTCACAATTTCCTTGTCCTTACCGGTTGCCGCTCTTGCCCTGTATTTCGTCTCAGGTATTTTATATTTGGTGAGGTCTATTGAGTAATATACGAGAGTATCCATCAATTGGAATTTTCTTCGTTCAAGCTCGTGTATCCATCCAAATGCATGAGTAGGGCATCTGCTTATTAACAACTTTACACCCCGCATCCTGGCCGCTCGTATGCCTTTTTCAATATTCGATTTTTCCAGGGTGGGCGACAATTTGGCAATTGTAAAGCCAAAATGTTTTGTATCCCACTCAGATATCTGTATGCTCAAGCGCTGAATTCCTGTTGTTTTAGTTTTCGGGGCAACTAATATTATTCACAGCCCTTTTTTTCTCTGATAATGTAATCAGGTCTTTTCTTAGTTTGAATGTTCATCCTACCAATATATTCACCGATAATGCCCAGGCATAGTAATTGAACGCCTGCGAAGATCGTTATCAGGATTATCGTCGTAGTGAACCCGGGCACGGTGAATCTATATACGAAAAAGCATATAAAATAGACGATCGCCATCAACAGGCCGATTATGCCAAAAACTGTGCCAAGCAGCATAGCAATCCGGAGTGGAACGTCTGTAAAGGAAATCACCATATCAAGCCAGAGACTGATTAGCTTCAATGGTGTGTATTTGGTTTTCCCGCTCAATCTCTCATCGTGTGCTACTTCCACTGTCCCGACCCTGTAGCCCATCCAACAGAGTAATGCATCAAGAAACTTGCTTGTCTCGTTCAACAACTTAAGATGATCGACAGTGTAAGACCTTAGTGCCCTGAAGCCACTCAGGCTCGTCGTTTCAACGGGTATTACCCTCGTGAGCACCCATTTGGCAAACTGCGAACCGGCCCGCCTGAAAAGATTGTGCTTGCGCTTCATGAATACCCCAAATACTATATCGTATCCCTCATTTAATTTATCGATAAGCTTGGGTATCTCCTCCGGTGGATTCTGCAGGTCAGCGTCTATCGTTATAACAGTCCGGCCCTTTGTGATCTTAAATCCGGCCAAAATTGCAGGATGCTGACCGAAATTACGAGTAAGTCTTATAATCTTGATATGGTTGTCCTTGCCGTGTAAATCGACAAGTAGCTGATATGAGTTGTCAGAACTGCCATCATCTACATAGATGATTTCGTAATCTTTGCCTAATCCCTGCATTACGCTGGTGAGGCGATTATGAAGCACAGGTATGTTGTCTTGTTCGTTCAATATAGGAATTACGATTGAGAATTCCATTGAATTACTATCAATATCACTGTTCATTTTATTCTCAGCCAACTACCCGGCATCTCCGGTCATTTTATTCTCTTGATTAGCAATTTGTAAACTCGGGCACTTATAACTGCATAACATAATAAGGCTGGTATAATGCGACCGGCTGATACATTGACATATATATTTGAACTTTTTTGAGAGCGACATTATGTCTTTGCCTCCATAGCATATACGAACTATCATTTTAGACATCATGCGTCAGGATTATGCCGGCCGAAAATATGTAGATTGGGCACAGGGTAGGTCATAAGGGTATGAGAACCCTTTCAGCAGACCTTATCGCCGAGCAACGTAAGCCAGCTCGTAATCCGCTGATCAAAGTAGATATCGCCGCCTTCGGCCACCCGGCCGCTGTGTCCGCTTCCGCCCTGCAGTGGTCTGATTTCACCTGGGAGCGCCTTACTTCCCCGACTGATTCCACGCCGGTCGGCCTGCACTCCGTGGCCATTCCCGCCGATGGCTCCCTCTGCCGCGTCAGGGCCGGCGCCACTATCTATTACCAGCGTGTCACCACTCCGTCCGCCGGCGATACATGGACGTCGTGGACTTCGTGGGGTGGTGGCCTGGCCAACTCCCCCGTCGCCATCGCCGCCGCAGGCACGGAGGTTATCGCTTTCAGTTCCGACGGTGTCTACCTCTACTATAAGAAGAGCACCGACAGCGGCGCTACATTCGGCGCATGGACCGCCATGAACAATACCCGCCCCTGTGAACGCGGCTGCGCTGCCGCCTTCAAGCCCAACGGTGACGTCGCCGTGGTGCATGCCACCGATTTCAACGATCCCACTTCGCTTTACATACAGAAGCGGGTATCGTGGACCTGGTCCACCGGCCTCGGGCAGATCTCCGGCGACCATGCCGTATCCGCCCTGGCCATGTACTACAACGGCGACTGGAATATACTCGCCCTGCTGCTGGACGGCTCCTACGTCCGCCTGGCCAGGGGAGTCTACGGCGATGGCGGCTCTTACGCAGCGGGTACCTGGTCCGGCTGGACCTTCATCAATTCCTATAAAGCCCGCGTCGACTTCAGCGCAGCCATGCATATGCGCCGGTTCCGCACCGGTCGTGCCGGCCGCTATGTACCCACCTACTACGAGCAGGTCAGCTCCATCATGCAGCAAAGGGCGGTCGATAACCTGGGCGTCGACGATCCCTATCTTACCTATCACGCTTCGCTGGGAGCCGTCTTCAGCTTCGCCAAAGACAACACTCCCTGGTTCTACCGTCTTAAGCCGGGCACTCTGTTCAAGGATTCCGACTGGTCCCGTGCCTGGCCGCTGGATGTCACCGCCACTTACGGCCTTGCCCTGGCCTGCGACGGCGCCTATCTTTACGCCGCAGCGCCCAACCAGGTCTGGCGTACCGCCATCCCCTCTTCCTGGGCCCCGCCGACTCCCGGAGCCGGTGCCGGAACGGATTACGCCGTCCCCGCTGCGGATATCATCGCCGTCAAAGAAACCGTCAAAGACCATGCCCCATCTTCACTGGAGGTGACACTGGATAATTCCCGATGCACATATAACAGCATCGGTGGCGGTGCGGCGTCGGCCGCGGGGAAATTGAAGCGTGGCGCACAGCTCACGCTTTCCATCGGCTACCGAGCCACCGCCGACCTTTATTCGGTTGCCGGCAAATACTCCGTCGAGCGTATCTCCTACGCCCGGGCTCCCGGCGTCAGCCGCCTGGTCGTCGGCTGCATCGATGCCTGGGGCCTGCTGCAGCGCTATTCTTTCAACCGCCCCGTGTTCTGGAACGAGTACACGGACACCTGCACCGTCTATGATTTGATCGAAAAGGTCGTGCAGGCCGTGGGCGGCAGCCTGTCTTACGTGTCACGCAGCGCCGGTATCACCGGCACCTATCCCCGCTTCGAGGTACACACAGGGGAGAACGCCGCCGTTGTTCTTCGCCAGCTCCTTGCCCTGGTGCCCGACGTGATTTATTTTGTCGGCCTCACCGGATATATCGTCTATCCCCAGGCTACGGATACCGCGTCCTATTATTTGAAGTTCCCGATGTAGCATACCATGTCATTGCGAGCGTAGCGAAGCAATCTGGTGTAGGGAAATAACGCTACACAGGATTGCCGCGTCGCCTGCGGCTCCTCGCAATGACGAAGAAGGAAGAGGCCTCGCAATGACATTATGGTTCAGGAGGTGAATAATGGCCTGGTTAACCGGCTGGTCCTATAGAAAGGCGATAGTCATCGCCCCTTCTGCCGATGGGGCCCAGTCCGATTATCAGTTGAAATTGCTGGTCGGCGAGAGCGCCGGCGCATCCGGTGAGCAGGTCGATTGCGCCGGGCACGTCCTCAGTTCCTTTGACGACCTGCGCTTCACCACCTCCGACGGCGTCACCCTCTGCCCTTACTGGATCGAGAGCGTCACGGGCACGACCCCCAACCGGCTGGCCACTATCTGGATAAAGATACCTTCGATCGCCGCGTCCCCGGCCGCCGCCACCATCTACATGTACTACGGTAATGCGGGAGCAAGCTCAGAGAGCAGCGGGACAGATACCTTTATTGCTTTTGACGACTTTGAGAGGGGCAGTGATGGAGACCCGGTAGGTGGTAGCTGGGGTACTGTTACTAACGTGGAAATAGATACGGCAATATACTGGCCCGGCGCTGGATCAACCCGGTCGGGACGGTGGGTGGGAGGGACTGCGCAAGCCCGGATAAATCGTGCAGCATCCTCCTCTATCGCCATACAGATGAGGATGATAAAAACCGATGCGGGTGCCCCGATTGTGTGGCATGGTGACGCCGGCAGTCGGATGTATGCTCTCTTTACAGGCACGGAGAACTGGATGTTTTATGACGGCTCGTACCACACGGTTGAAGCCTTGAGCCATAGCACATGGTATCTATTCGAGTACAGGAATTTTGACTACGATGCCAACACGTATGATATGGTGCGAGACGGTGTGGTTAAGCGGATAGCCGCGGCGCAAGAAGCCTCAGCCGCAGCGAACGGCATTATATGGATTTACAATTCGGCTGCTTCCGGTGACATAAATATTGATAATCTCATCGTCCGCAAATGGACCCCCAGCGAGCCCGCCTGGAGCAGCTTCGGAACTGAGGAATATCTACCTACGCCGCCCCCCGATTACCACGTCATCCTCTCGGGCGTTTACTCCGAAGAGGCCCCCGAAATCAACCGGGCCTTCGTGGTCGGCATGGACGCCGCGGGAGGGCAGGTGTCCGGCGCCGCCGTGGCCCAGGCCGAGGTCGACCTGGTCGGCGAGCGCACGGATGCCCACCACGACCCCGCCATCCCCACAGCCGCCGTGGCCGCAGCGGTGGCAGCCGCCATGCTGGCCAAATGCCGCCTTGACGGCCGCAGGGCGGAGATCGTCATTCCCCCGCACTGCGGATTGGAGCTGTGGGACGTGCTGGCGGTCATCGATACCGTCGCCAACCAGGATACTCTGTACCGCGTCAGCGGTTACCAGCTCGAATACGACACAGTCAAAGGCGCTTACTTCCACCGCCTGCAGCTGTGCGCCCTGTGATAATAATAGTCGTAATTGACATTGTGTGCGTAATGCTGATATATTGATCTAAGACGAATAATTACGGTAATCCTGGGTGGAGAAAGATTACGCCGAGTCATCGAGTATTCAGCGCAGGTTGCTTGTTATTACTGACGGCAGCCGTTATATTTGCGGGCTGCTCTCAGTCCGATAATACTACCTCCGCTGCTCCAATAACCACGCCGGACCGACCGGGCGATCCCTATATCGTTTATCAGCGCAGCGGAGGATTGAGCAATATGGGGGACACGCTCAGCATATACGAAGGCGGCGATTGCGAGCTGGTGGGGAAAAACGGCGACCTTCACAGGTGCCAGGTGCTGTCGCTTAAACTGGGTAAAATCGAGCAGGCCTTTGAGCAGGCCGGCTTCTTCGCCCTGCCGGAAGAATACCCGGGCAACTCGCAGGCGGACGTCATCAAATACTGTATAAATTATTCGGCGGAGGGCAAAAAGCACCGCGTGACGGTCTATTCCAACGCCATGCCCGACCCGCTGATACCTTTGATCAGGGAACTCGACCAGTGCATCATGCTCGTCTCGATAGCGGGCGTCATTTCGCAGCCTTAATCAGCACTGAGACTATTCTATCAGCCGTATGTCCATCCCAGAGGGGAATACGAGATTTAGATTCAGATTTAGATTTAGATTCAGATTTAGGGCGGGATTTGAGGATTTTAGCGGCCTCCCGCGCCAGTCCGGCGCAGTCGCTGCCCACCAGCCTGTTCCCGCCCGCTTCATGCGTGATGCGCCACACCAGATGGTCCATCACGGTCAGGCAGGGCACACCCAGCACCGCCGCCTCCACCTGCACACCGCCCGAATCGGTTATGATGAACCTCGCCCCCATCTCCAGCCTGAGCATGTCGCTGTAGCCCAGCGGCGTCGTGAGTATGATGCTGGACGCCGGCCTGTCCAGCCCGAATTCGAGCAGGTTCTTGAGCGTGCGCGGATGTGCAGGAAAGACCACCGGTATTTTGCGCGAAACCTCCTCTATCCTGGAGATTATTAATTTCAGCTTCTCCCGCTCGTCTACGTTGGCGGGACGGTGCAGCGTCAGCAGCGCGTACCCCCCGTCCTTCACGCCCAGCCTGTTCAAAACCTCCGAACGCCCGGCGCTCTCCCTGCCCATGACAAGGCTGTCCGCCATGATGTTGCCCACGCGGTGGATCCTGCCGGCGGGTACTCCCTCTTTTTTCAGCTCGGCGTCATCGTACTTCGAGGTCGTGAAAAGGTACTGCGAGATGTGGTCGGTCAGCCGGCGGTTTACCTCCTCCGGCATGCCCATGTCCCCCGTGCGCACCCCCGCCTCCACGTGCGCCACCGGTATGTGCAGCTTGACCGCCGCCAGCGCCGCCGCCAGCGTGGAGTTCACGTCCCCCACCACCACCACTAAATCCGGACTGGCCCTCAGCAGCACCTTCTCGAACTCCATCATTGCGCTGCCGGTCTGCCAGGCATGCGTGCCCGAGCCCACCCCCAGGTGTATATCGGGCCGCGTCAGATTCAGGTCCTCGAAAAAGACCTGCGACATCTGGTAGTCGTAATGCTGGCCGGTGTGCACCAGCATGTAATCGATCTTGGGATTAAGATTGAGATCAGGATTCAGGCGGGAGATATTCGCGTTGTGCCTGTCGAAGGCCCGTATCAACGGGGCGATCTTCATGAAGTTGGGACGCGCCGCGGCTACCAGTGTGATTCTCATATCAATTTAATGAACTCCTCAACCGATATCCCCGCCTGCCTCAGGATGGAAAGCAGGGTTTTAGGCGCCAGTTCGCGTCGGTGATAGGGAACCGTGACTCTGCAGCCGGTTGAACTGTGTTTCAAAATATAATGGCTGCCCCGGATGCGATGAATGATGAATCCCCTCCTGAGCAAGGCCTCCACAGCCTGCTTGCCGCCGGTCCGCGGCAGTTTCAAGCAGTGACCTCTACGAATGCCTCCTCTGTCTTTTCGCCCGTTGGAATGGGCTCACCATCGGCTATGAGGCTCTCTATATATAGCTCAATTGCCTCCTTGATGTTCGCCAGAGCTTCCCCTCTGGAATCGCCTTCACTGATACAACCCGGCAGCAGGGGTACTATCGCGGTATAACCACCAAGTTCATTTGGCTCCAGGATGACTTTAAACTTTCTCGTCATATGCTCTCTACCTGCCTGCTACCTCTTGATGCGCAGTCTCCTCGTGGGGATTCTTCATCCTGCGCTCTAACTCTTTTCTGAATTTGGTCCTTAGAACCAGGCCTGAATCGGGGTCACCAAAGAACTCGAGCATTTTTTGCTCTATCAGTTGTTCAAGGTCATCCAGCGTTAAATCCTTAATCATGCTCATCGTAGATCTGTTCCAGATTCTACCGGTCATTATAATGCATTTGTCCTGCCGTTGACAGAGATCAATCTGTAATCACCGTTTATTGCGAACTGCCGACGGCCTCCGCCACCTGTCTCACCTGCTCCTCCGTCATCTCCGGGTAGATGGGCAGTGACAGCACCTCGTCCTGCGCCTTCTCGCTCACGGGGAAATCGCCCTTCACGCCGCCCTGCGCGGCGTAGACCGCCTGCAGGTGCAGCGAGACGGGATAATAGACCATGCTGGATACTCCCTTTTCGCTCAGGCTCTTCTGCAATGCGCCGCGGTCCGTCCCGGCCTTCAGCCTGACGGTGTAGTAGTTGTAGCAGTGGCGGCTGCCCGTTTTCTCGTGCGGCGCCGTCACATACGGGATTTCTCCCAGATATTTCGCGTACAGCGCGGCCACGCGCCGCCGCTGCGCTATCCAATCGTCCAGACGCCTGAGCTTGACGCGCAATACGGCCGCCTGCAGCCCGTCCAGGCGGCTGTTGAAGCCGGGCACAAGGTGATAGTATTTCTGCTTCGCGCCGTGGTTGCGCAGCATCCTCAGGTTCTCCGCCACCCCAGCGTCATTGGTCACCACCATGCCGCCGTCGCCGTAGGCCCCCAGCACCTTGCTGGGGAAAAAGCTCAGGCAGCCGGCGTCGCCGATGGAGCCGACTTTGGCGCCTGAGTACGCGGCGCCCAGCGCCTGAGCACAGTCCTCGATCACCTTCAGGCCGCGCTTTTTCGCGATCTCCATGATAGGGTCCATGTCCGCCGGGTGCCCGTAAAGGTGCACCAACATGATGCAGCGCGTCCTGGGTGTGATCTTCGCCTCGATCAGCGAGGGATCGATGTTATATGTGACGGGGTCGATATCCGCGAAGACCGGAGCGGCGCCGCACTGCGTGATGGCCTCGGCCGTGGCGATGAAGGTGAAGGGTGTTGTGATTACCTCGTCGCCCGGCTTTATCCCGCAGGCCAGCAGCGCCAGCTGCAAAGCCTCGGTGCCGTTGGCCACGCCCACGGCATGGGACGTCCCGCAATAGCCGCCTATTTCACTCTCGAAGGCCTCCAGCTCGGGGCCGCCTATAAATTGCGCGTTCTCGATCACGCGCCGCACCGCCCCGTCGATCTCCTCCTTGAGCGAGGCGTACTGCGCCTTGAGGTCGACCATGGGTATGCTCATGCTGCTTCCTCCGTTACCTTCTCGCTGTCTTTCGCGCCCCGCTTTTTGTAGCGCCTGCCGCAGGACGGGCAGTCGGCCGACTGCGAACGGCCGAAATCGAGCTTGACGCCGCAGTTGCAGACCCAGCCGTTCTGACGCGCGGGATTGCCGTAATACATGGCGTGGTCGGGTACGTCTTTGGTGACCACGGCGCCCGCCCCGATGAAGGCGTAGCGGCCGATGGTGTTGCCGCACACGATGGTGGCGTTGGCCCCGATGGTCGCGCCGCGCCTGACCATCGTGGGACGGTACTCATGCTTGCGCGATACGTGGCTGCGCGGATTGAACACGTTGGTGAAGACGCAGGAGGGTCCGCAGAACACGTCGTCCTCCAGCACTACGCCCTCGTAGACCGAGACGTTGTTCTGCACCTTGACGTTGTCCCCCATGATTACGCCTTTGCCGATATATACGTTCTGCCCGATGTTGCAGCCTTTGCCTATCTTCACATCCGGCATCACGTGCGCGAAATGCCAGATTTTGGTGCCTTTGCCCACCTCAACCGGGCCCTCCACCAGGCTGGTCTCATGCGCGAAATAGTCCCCGTCTTCAGCCCCGCAGGCCACGGCGCGCCCGCCCTGCTCCAGCGACTGCTGGCAGTACGAGAGCACCTCCAGCACCTGCAGCCCATTGCGCCCGTCCACGCGCGGACGTCCGCGCGTCTCGATCGATTGAATGAAATCCCGACACTCGAGTTTGAGCGGCTCCTGCATCTCGACCTCCACCACGCGCGCCTGCTTCTGATGCGGCACCGGCCTGTGCTCTATCCACTCTATCTCGTGGTCGTAGATCAGCAGCTTGTCCTTCGGCTCGGTGTCGTTGAAGACGGCCATCTTTTTATCGCCCACCACCACCAGCCGCTGCTCTTTGTAGGGGTGCAGCCAGCTCACGAAGATGTGCGCCCTGATGCCGCTTTTAAAGCTGAAATTGGTCATGGTCACGTCGGCGATGTCGCGGTGCAGGTAGTAGCCGCCGTGCGCGGACACCTCCTGCGGCATGTCGCCGGCCAGCAGCAGCATCACGGAGATGTCGTGCGGCGCGAAGCTCCACAGCACGTTCTCCTCCGTGCGCAGCTTGCCCAGGTTCAGCCGGTTGGAATAGAGGTACTCGATCTTGCCCAGCTCGCCCGCGTCCACCATCTGCTTGAGCCTGAGCACCACGGGATGGTACTCCAGCAGGTGCCCCACCATCAGTATCCGCCCCAGTTTATCCGCCAGTTCCACCAGCTCCCGCCCCTGCTCTATTTTAAGCGCCAGCGGCTTCTCCACGAAGGCGTCCTTGCCCGCCTCCAGCGCGGCCCTGGCCATGGGATGGTGCAGCACGGCCGGCGCGGCGATCACCACGCCCTTGACCTCGTCGTCCTGCAGCACATGGCGGTAATCGCCGCAGACTTTTAAATACGGGTACTGCCCCTTGAACTTGCCCGTGACCGCGGGATCGGTGTCGCAGATGGTATGCAGCGCGCCCAGCTCGGCGAAGTTGCGCACCAGGTTCTTGCCCCAGTATCCGCTGCCCACTACGGCTATGTTGCGGGCGATTTTATCTGTGTCAGCCATTTATTCCCCCAGCCTGACGATATTTTTGCCGCGCATCTCGCGGGTGGCGCCGCGGGCGTCGAAAACCAGCCGCGCGTTGCCGGCTATTTTTACATAATCATAGGCGCTGTGGTCGGTGGCGATCACAACGCAGTCGTATTTCTTGAGCGAGCCGTAATCGAGCTTTACCGCGGCCTTCGCGCCGGAGGGCAATTGTATCTGCGGGACGTAGGGATCGTGATAGTCCACGCGGGCGCCCCTCTGCTGCAGTATGGCGATCAGCTTGACGCAGGGCGAGGCATGCACGTCCGCCACGTCTTTTTTATAGGCCGCCCCCAGGGCCAGTATCCTCGCTCCGCCCAGGCTGATGTCGCGGCTGTTGAGCGCCGCCGTGACCTGCGCGGCCACGTAGCCGGGCATGGACTCGTTGATGTCGGCGGCCAGCTCGATGAAACGCGTGTGGAAGTCGTACTCCAGCGCTTTGTCCGCCAGGTAGTAGGGGTCGAGCGGTATGCTGTGCCCGCCCGTGCCCGGCCCGGGGTAAAAGGGCATGTAGCCGAAGGGCTTGGAGGCCGCCGCCCGTATCACCTCCCATACGCTGATGCCCATCTTGTCGCAGAGCTGCGCCAGCTCGTTGACCAGCGCCACGTTTACGCTGCGGAATACGTTCTCGAAGACCTTGGTCATCTCCGCCACCTCGGCGGAGGATACGGGCTGAACGCTGTCGGCCACGCTGCCGTACAGCAGGCAGGCCAGCCGGGACGATCCGGCGTCGATGCCGCCCACTATCTTGGGTATGGACCGCATCTGGCGCGCGGCGCCGCCCGGGTCGGACCTGCCGGGTGAGAAGGCCAGGAAAAAGTCGCGCCCCGCCTTCAGCCCCGACCTCTCCAGCACGGGCAGCATCACCTCGCGCGTGGTGCCGGGGAAGGTGGTGCTCTCCAGCACGACCAGCTGCCCTTTCTTGAGATAGCGCGATACCTGCTCCGCCTCGTAGTTGATGTGCGAAAGGTCGGGCTTGCGCGTGCGCGTGAGCGGCGTGGGCACGCAAACGCACACCACGTCGGCCTGCTTCAGCTTCGAGTGGTCGGTGAAGGCCGTCAGTTTGCGGGAGCGCACCAGTTTGCCCAGCATCTTCTCGTCCACGCCCGCTTTATACGACCGCCCGCGGTTGACCAGGTCCACGCGCCTCTGCTGCAGGTCGATGCCCAGCACTTTGAACCCGGCGGACGCGAAGGCCGCCGCCAGCGGCAGGCCCACGTATCCCAACCCTATCACGGCCACGACCGCGGATTTGTCGCGTAATTTACCTTCGAGTTGAGCCATTTCAGACAGGCGTCCTTTTAGACAGACGCATGCGGTATTTTATACGCCTCGCATGTATTAGACAAGTTCGGCGAGAACATGTCATTGCGAGCGCCCCCGAAAATGTCATTGCGAGGAACGCAGTGACGAAGCAATCTTGTGCGTTATTGCGCGTACACCGGATTGCCACGTCGCATTCGGCTCCTCGCAATGACTGTTTGCTGTCCGGTCATTGCGAGCGACCCTGAACATGTCATTGCGCCCGTCAAAAATGTCATTGCGAGGAACGCAGTGACGAAGCAATCTTGTGCGTTATTGCGCGTACACCGGATTGCCGCGGCCTTCGGCCTCGCAATGACTGTTTGCTGTCCGGTCATTGCGAGCGACCCTGAACATGTCATTGCGAGGAACGCAGTGACGAAGCAATCTTGTGCGTGATTGCGCGTGCACCGGATTGCCGCGGCCTTCGGCCTCGCAATGACGCTATTCTTTTCGATACGCCAGGAAAAAGGCCGCCAGCACGCTCATGACCGCCAGCAGCAGCGCCAGAAGCGGCCAGGTGATATTGAAACGCAGCAGGAAGGCAGGCGTGGCGGCCAGGCGGCTGACGAAGTCGATATACATCCGCGCCATGGGCTCCAGCGACGGCCTGTGCACGCGCTCCATGGTATCGTCGTCGTCGAACAGCCACACGGGACCGCTGATCAGGCTGACCACGGGCAGGCCGGCGCGTCCGAAATGCTGCGCATCGGTGGGCACGCCCAGCGGCGTTCCGGTGGGGAAGACCAGCGTGCGCGTAAGCCCGGCATCGGCCACCGATGCGGCATACAGGCTGACCGTGACCGGGTTCTCCGTGATGAAAACGCCGCGCGGCTCGGCGCCGCCCGCCGGCTCGGCCGGCGGCACGTAGTCGTCCGAGATATGCTCGATGGCGATATCGTAAAGCGCCTGCTTCATGATGCCGTCCCTGTGTTTCTCGATGAATACATCGTTGGTCGCCCCGCCCACCATATGTCCCCCGGTGAAGAGGAAGATCATGGTGAAGGGCCTTTCGGATTCGGGGACCTGCGCGTAATAGCCGGCCAGCGCCAGCACCATGCCGACGCCGCTGCTGTCCTCCACACCGCTCCTCCAGGGCGAATCGTGGTGCGAGTGGAAAATAATGGCGTCCTCGCTGCGGCCGGGCAGCACCCCGTAAACGTTGGCGCTCTCGCCCGCGCCGGGGGCGGTCCTGGCATCCAGCTCTATTCTAACGGTGGTCTTTCCGGCGGCCACCTGCGCCTTGAGCTTGTCCCCCGCCTCCTCCATCAGGTACATGCCGGGTATGCTTCTCATCTCTCCGTCATAGGGGGCGTAGTAGGTGAATTTGCCCATCTCAGGGTAGCCGCGCAGTATGCCGATGATGCCGGCGGGATGCCGCGCCTCTGCCTGTTTGTAGAAGGATATGTATTTCATCATCCAGCCGATGGGATAGGGATGCCCCCAGCCTTTGAGTGCGTTTTCAGGCTCGTAGGCCATGTAGCTGAAGAGCTTCATCTGGTCCCAGCTCACATCGGTAGGCGGTATATCCACAAGGACTATTTTATTCTCGATATCCTGCCAGTCGGGTTTTGAGATATTGCCCAGGTAAACGACCTCGGCCTCGCTGCCGCCCCATTCGGCGGGACCGCTGTAGGGCACGTAGAAGGACTCGGGCTGCCAGGACGCCTCCGTGCCCGGCTGCACCGTCACGCCCCACTTCACAGGCTCCCAGTAGTCGAAATTGCACTTCTCGACATAGACCTGCTTGAAGCCTGACAGCTCCAGCATCATCCGCAGGTAGACGATGGCGGCCTGGTCGGCCTGCGAGCCCGGCCTGCGCTCGCCTATGGTATAGACGTCGCCGATCAGTTTCATGATGCGGTTTTGCGAGGGGACTGATGCTGGATCGGCGCTCTTGACGGGCGGGGTGGATGTGGCGATCACCGAGATGGGCGCCAGTATCAGCGAGATGACCAGCAGCAGGCCCAGGGCGCTCCAGGCCAGCGCAGGCCTGTCTTTCGGCCTGGCCGCACGGGGCCCCAATGCGTAGAGGATGACCCCGGCCGCCGCCGGTATCAGGCCCGCGACCAGGAAGGGCAGGGAATTGCCGGTGAACGCGGCCGGCATGGCCAGCAGGCGGACTATCACGCTCAGCCCGGCCAGCGCCGACAGCAGGTACTGCAGCAGGAACCATACGGCGAGGCTCAGCCAGACCGTTCCCAGCGTGCGCAGCCAGAACGGTTGGCGGGCGTTGATCCAGAGCGTCACCAGGAAGATGACCAGCGGCGGGAAGAGGAAGTACCACGTCATGAACAGGGCCAGCCCCAGGCCGGACTTGTCCAGCGCCAGCGCCGCCAGGAAGGGAAAAGCCGAGAAGAGGATGGATAGCCCCAGCGAGACGAGCAGGGAGACTATGAGGGGGCGGTTGGCTTTGAAAGGACAGCTCTTGGCTTCACACGTCATGTGATACTACCTCCTTGAAATTCTTTCGGTCATTGCGAGGAGCCGCAGGCGACGCGGCAATCCTGTATACACGCAATCACGCACAAGATTGCTTCGCTCCGCTCGCAATGACGAATTAATAAAAACCGGCAATGCCGAATTAATAAAATCCCGCCACTGAATCCCAACCTGTAATCAGAAAACCCTTACGCCGGGCAATACTCTGGTAAGGCATTTTCCTTCCGTGCCGGCCGGCCCGTTTTCGCCGCCGGCATCCACGCAAACAGTGGCCGCCATATCGGAAGAGTAGCCCCAGCTGTAAGCGCCGAAGACCAGCGTCCTGGTCTCGCCCGGCGCCATGGGGGGTATGTAACCTGTCGCCGCCACGTTCTTGCCCACATACAGCTCTGAGCTCGACGCCAGGGACTTTGCGTCACCCGTATTGCTCACCGTGTAATATACCATGCGCGCCTCGCGGAAAAGGTCGATCGCAGTCAGCGAAGCGTGTGTGGTCGGGAAGGGAAGCACGGTGACGCTGACGGACTTCATGGAGGACCCGCCGCTGTTGAGCGCGGTCAGCGTGTAGGTCGTGTCGGCCGCGGGGCTGACCAGCCTGCTGCCGCCGGCGCTGACGGCGCCGATGCCGGGCTGGATGACAACGCTGCTGGCGTCCCTCACGTTCCAGCTCAATGTCAGCGACTGACCGGCCGTGATGCTGTCGGGCACCGCCGAGAAGTTGCTGATCACGGGCAGGGCAACATCCGGTGACAGCCGCACGGTGAACCCGGCCGACGATACCTCCCGGCCGTCCAGGTAAAGCTTCACAATGTATTCGCCGGGAACCCAGCCGGTGACGGGCGCGTCGGCCGGAAATATGAGGTAGGGTCCGCCGGCTACGGCCAGAGTCTCCTCTTTAATCGTTTTCCACCCGTCGCTGCCGCCGTAAAGCCATGCGGCGCTGAGCTCCCCCGTGACGGGAAGGCCCGCCGTGCCCACCGAGCAGATGATGCGCGGCGTATCCACGCTGAAGACCGTGGCGCTGTTGAGCGGGCGACCGTCGGAGTCGACCAGCGTGGTGAAGACCGCGGCGGGACGCGCGGCACAGGCGGACAGGGATAGCAGCACAAGAGCAAGGACCAGCAGGCACTTAATCGTTTTCATCGCATTTAACCTTCCAGCATTATTAAGGGCGCTGTTTCCACCCCTCCATTGAGAGCCCTATTTTCACTTCGTCATTGCGAGGAGCCGCAGGCGACGCGGCAATCCTGCGTACTCGCAATCACACACAGGATTGCTTCGCTTCGCTCGCAATGACAGGTCACGCTCTAATGTACCGGTTTTGCCTGCAACTCTAGTCGCTGACCTGGATCAGCCTGGCTTCCTTCCAGATGGCGTAGTCTTTGGCGTAGCTGTTGCCGGCGTCCACCTGCAGCAGGAAGAACCCCAGAGCGCCCTGCTGGTCGCTCAGGTCCAGGTCCCAGTCCTCGAATTGCCCCGGCACAGTCATCTTCTTTTCACCCAGCCAGCGCAGCGTGTCGGTGGAGTCCAGGAAGCCGAGCTTGAAGGTGACCCCGTCGCTGCCCGTGGCGTAGTTGGAAAGCCCGACTCTCGCTTTAAAATGCAGCTTGGGCGGGACGAGTATGCGGTAGACCCTTGTCACGCCGTAGGGGTCCATATAGAAGATGCCCCATTTGCCGCGGATAAATCCCTGCGGCTTGGCCTCGGGCACCATCTCCAGCGAGCCGTCCGACATCTTGATGTGGGCGCCCTTACTGTCGCCCTCGGTCAGCCCCTCGGTATAATCGAGCCTGTCCCAGCTGTTGTAGTAGGTGGGCAGGTGCGCTATGGGCAGCAGGTCGTAGTTCCACAGGTTGCCCCAGATCTTGTATATGCAGTTGTTATTCTCATTGGTCTCGGTGGCCTGGTCTTTGGCGTCGGCGCACACCTTGACCGTGTGGTTCTGGATGCTGGGGTCATAGACAACGTCCACATCGGGGTTCCATGACCCCATCCCGCCCGTGTCCGCTCCGTACGGCCATTCGTAGCTGGAGAAGTTGAGCACCTTCTCCTGGCCGGGCTTCAATACGTCCACGAAGCTCTCCCCGCCCATGGGCGGGAACAGGTTGTCCACGTACAGGCGCGAATAGGTCTGGGGGGAATCGATCTTGCCCGCGTTCTTGATCCTGTAATATATCATCTTCCCTTCCAGCCAGGCTTGTAAAACGGTCAGGTCCGGCTGCCCGGCCAGCGGCGCGGTCACGTAGACCGTCGCCTCGCTCTTGGTGGCCCCGGCGTCGTTGGAGGCGGTCACCTGGTAGGTGGTGGTCACCATGGGCGTCACGCTGCGCGTTCCCACGGCCGGTATGGAGCCGATCTCAGGCTGCAGGCTGATGCGGGTGGCGTCGCTGATATCCCAGGTAAGCGTGACCGACTGACCCTGCGGCACCGTGGTGGGCGAAGCCGAGAATTTGTTGATGCGCGGCCAGCCCTTCTGCGCCGCCAGGTTTTCGACCTTGAAAGGCGTGCTGGTCACCTCCTGTCCGTTGGCCGTGACCGATACCGTATAGTCGCCCTGGGGGAAGCCGCCCGGCGGCGGGTTCATGGCAAAGGCCAGATAGCCCGTGCCCTGTCCGGTCTGTGTGTTGTTGTACATGGTGGTGTTGGCCAGGTTGGGGACCTCGCCGCCCAGGTAAGTGAGCTTGACCAGCACCTGCGTGTTGGCGGGCGCGTTATTCAACCTGACCGAGAGGTAGATCACCTCGGCATTGACCAGGAATGTGGTGGAGGCGTTGATCGGACGCCCGTCCCTGTCAACCGCGTTGGCCAGCGTGGCATCGCTGACCGCGGCCGAAGGGCCGTTCTGGTCGGCCACCCTGACCTTGACGCAGCCCGGCACAGCTATCAGTGTGACTATCAATAATAAAGCTGAAATAAAATAACGGTATCTGCTCATGGGAACCACCTCCGGTCAGCGTGATGCTGTAATGATAAGGGACGGCTATAAGGGTGTCAAGGAATCACCAGTTGAGCACCAGGCAGTTATTGGCCTTATCGTATTCGCTGATATTGTTATAATCGTCGGCGCAGACCCTGACCGGTATTTTATAGGTGCGCTGCGTGCCGTAGGTCCATTTCAATATAGGGAAGGCATAGCTCCTCTCCTGGCCCGGCGCCAGTATCTCCACCCTGCTCTGGTCCGCGGCCAGGCCGTTGACGTAAAGGCCTGTACGGGTTTCCCTGGCCTCGGCGCCGCCCACGTTCCTGATCTTGTAATAGGCCTTGTCCCCCGACACCCAGAAGTCCACCACGACCAGCTCCGGTTTGTCGGTGGTGAACGAGGTCACCTCCACGAATACCTTCTTGGTGGTCGTGC
>Ga0172380_10002733_pt1 | contig 26254 bp, 34 predicted proteins | sample Leawe162metaG_FD_119747 | JGI IMG/M metagenome (GOLD analysis project Ga0172380, IMG submission 119747) | Leachate microbial communities from a municipal landfill in Southern Ontario, Canada - Leachate well 162 metaG | ecosystem: Engineered > Solid waste > Landfill > Unclassified | place...
CTATTGGGAGAAGTTCACCATCAAGCAATGCGGCTTAACCGTTTTGGAACCGTACCGAGGACGCCCTGGCACCCGTTTTATACTGGACCGCGGGGGCTATCCTTAGATGCGACTTCCGCTTCATCGCTAGTCGATGATGTGCATTGCTTGGCGGTGAACTCTTCCTAACCACAGTCTACTCTCAAAACCCCCGGAGGTCATCATTGACCCCCGGGGGTTTTGTGTCTCTTCTATTCCAGGTCGACGACGCGCTTGAGCTCGTCTAGGCTGGTGACGCCCTTTAAAATCTTGAGGATGCCGTCCTCCTGCATGGTGGGGATGCCTTGGGGCTTGGCGGCCGCGGCAATCTCGCGCTCGCTAGGCTTGGAGCGCAGTATGGTCTCTATCGCCTCGTCCATAAACACCGCCTCAAAGATGCCCACGCGGCCCTTGTACCCGCGGTGGTGGCACTGCTCACAGCCCTCGGGTGCTGCGTCCCACACTGTGTCGGTCTTCTGCGGCACGAGCGCTTTGTCGGTTATGGTCGCCAAGTGCTTGTCTATTACTACTTTTTCCTCCGGGGTGGCTGCACGCTCCTTTTTGCACACTTGGCAGAGCTTGCGCACCAGGCGCTGGGCGAGCGCTACGCTGACTGCAGAGGATATAACCTTTTCATCAACGCCAAGGTCTATCATGCGGGGGAATGAGCCCGCAGCGTTGTTGGTATGGAGGGTGGAGAACACAAGGTGGCCCGTAAGCGCGGCGTTAATGGCCACCTCGGCCACCTCGCCGTCGCGGATCTCGCCGACCATGATGATGTCAGGGTCTTGTCGCAAGGCACTGCGCAGGCCCTCGGCAAAGGTGTACTTGCCCTTCTCGACCTGGGTCTGGACTATGCCCTGCAGGTGGTACTCAATGGGGTCCTCTATGGTGATTATTTTGGAGCTAGGAGAGTTTACCTTGCGCAAGAATGCGTAGAGCGATGTCGTTTTACCCGAGCCGGTGGGTCCGGTGGTGAGTATCATGCCGTTTGGCTTGGTTATCTCGTGCTCGAGCCGCGCGCGCAGTTTTTCCTCCAGGCCCAGCTCCTCGAGCTGTACGCCGATGGCTTTGGGGTTAAGGATACGCAGCACCACAGTGTCCTGGTAGTTGCCCGGGAGTATCGAGGTGCGCAGCTCAATTTCGTCGCCGCGGATTTTAATAGAGAAGCGGCCGTCCTGCGCCTGGCCCTCGATGTTGAGCTTGAGGCCCGACAGTAGTTTTAAACGCGACAGGGTAAGGCGGTAGGTCTCGTGGTCAAAGTTGAGCACGTCTACAAGCACGCCGTCGAGGCGGTAGCGCAAGCGTACCTGCGCCTCTTCCGGCTCAAAGTGGATGTCCGAGGCGCCCGTGGAGAGCCCGCCGGCCAAGATAACCTCGAGTATGCGCGTAATGCGGTACGCCTTTTTAAGCTCTATAGCCTCGGTAATAAGCTTGGTTATATCCTCGGTACCCTTAACTTTGTCCAAGAGCTGCTCGAGCTCCTCGTTGCTCAGCTCGAACACGCCGGCCTTTGTCTCGGTGGCGTAGGAGAGGTCGGCGTAGCGCAGGTATGCGCGCTTAAGAGACTCCTGCGAGCACATAAACAGCACGACCTCGTAGCCCTGCTCCTCGAGCTTTTTAACTAACACTTTTACCTTGTCGCTCTCCGGGGCGCGCACCGCAACGCTTAGCCGCTTGCTGACCTTGCCAAAGGCCGCGGCCTCGGTAGCTCTTGCCTCGGCCTCCGGGATAATGCGCAGGGCGTCGGAGTTGACGGCGACAAGCGTGAGGTCCACGTACTCGACGCCGTACTTTTTAGAAAGCATCTGCGCCAACTCCTCCTCTTCGCGCTTGCGCAGGAACTCTATGCGCTTTTCTCCCTCGTCGCTAAATTCCAACATACAGGTATTGTACCCCGTACAACAGCAAAGCTGTCACGGGGCAGGTACTCCTTGGTATACTGTGCCCCATGACTCTCGTGGCTCTATATGAATTGCCGTACTTTGTCCGCAATATTCTTGCGGCTCTTATGATTGATGCTCATAAGGATACTGCGACCTTGCTGGCCCTGGAGGGCAACTTGGGCGCGGGCAAGACCACCTTTGTGCAGGCGCTGGCGCGCGAGCTGGGGGTGGGGGAGGTGGTGCAGAGCCCAACCTACGTGCTGATGAAGAGCTATGCGCTGGAGTTGTCGGGCCCGGAGGCCACCACCAACAAAAAGTTTACCAAGCTGGTGCACATAGACGCCTACAGGCTCGAAAGCCCCGAGGAGTTTGATGCACTGAGGCCCGAGGAGTTTTTAAACGACCCGCATGCGCTGGTGGTAGTGGAGTGGCCCGACAAGCTCGGCAGCAAGCTGCCCGCGCCAGACATGACGCTCACATTCTCGGCAGACGGCATGACAGAAGTCGAGCGCGACATCACCGCGGTGTAAAATTCCGCCCAAGAGGTACAATGGCCCCATGGCAGGCAAGGCAAAAGAGGAGGGCCGCAAGCGGCTGGTGGTCTTGGACACCCATGCCATTTTGCACCGGGCGTACCATGCGTTGCCCGACTTTAGCTCCGGCAAGGGCGAGCCCACCGGCGCCCTCTATGGGCTTATCACGATGCTCGTTAAGATTATCAACGACCTTAAACCCGACTACATAGCCGCGGCGTACGACCTGCCGGGAGGCACGTTCCGCCATGCGGCATACGACAACTACAAGGCCAACCGCATGAAGGCCGACGAGGACCTGTACACGCAGATTAACCGGGCGCGCGACGTGCTGGAGGCGTTTGGCATCCCGGTGTATGACGCCAAAGGGTTTGAGGCCGACGACGTCGTGGGCACCATAGCAACGCAAGTTAAGAAAAAGAAAAACATAGACACTATAATCGCCTCGGGCGACATGGACACGGTGCAGCTGGTAGACGGCACCCAAACAAGGGTATTTACCCTGCGCAAAGGGCTCACCGACACGGTGTTTTATGATGAGGACGCTGTGCAGGCGCGCTGGGGCTTTGGTCCGCACTCTATCCCGGACCTAAAGGGCATTGCCGGCGACACTAGCGACAACATCAAGGGCGTGCCGGGCGTGGGCGAGGGGAGTGCGCTTAAACTTTTGCAGAAGTACGGCACGATTGAAAAGTTGTACGCTGCTATAAAAAAAGAAGGCGTCGAGAGCGTTGCAGAGCAGACAGGGGTGCAAAAGCGCTTTGTCCAGCTGGTGGCCGACAACCGCGAGAGCGCGGAGTTTAGCAAGGAGCTTGCGACCATTAAATGCGACGTGCCCATTACTTTTGAGGTGCCCATCAAGTCCTGGCACGACGCGGCCGACCATAAAAAGATAATGGACATGCTCGCGGAGTTTGACTTCCGCTCGCTGATGCCGCGGGTCAAAGAGATGCTCAAGGTGGAGGTAGGGGGCGAAGAGGAAGTTTCGCAAAAAAGTCTAGGCGGGGGCGGCCAGAGCCCGGGGGGCTCTGGGGATAAGGACTTTTTTGCGGAAGTTCCTTCGGAGCTGTCTTCAATACCTCCCGAAGAATTCCACAAGGCGGCGCTCGCCGTGTCTGTGCTCGACTCCAACATTGCCGAGCCCGACTACGATGACATTTTGCGCATGGGCCGGGCCGAGACATTTGATGAGGCGTATGCCAATTTGTTGGCGCAGATAAAGGAGAGGAGCATGGAGTTTGTGTACGAAAAGATTGAGCTGCCGCTGAGTCCGGTATTGCGCCGCATGGAGGAGAGGGGAGTGCTGGTGGACACCGACTTTCTTAAAAAACTCTCCAAGGAGTACAGGGCCGAGCTCGATACGATATGCGCGCGCATCTACAAACACGCGGGCGGCGAGTTTAATATCGGCTCGCCCAAGCAGCTGGGCGAGGTCCTCTTTGACAAGTTGGGGCTTGTGGCCAAAAAGAAGACGGCCGGCGGCCAGCGCTCCACCAAGGAGTCGGAGCTCCAGAAGCTCGCTGGCACGCACCCGATAATCGAGGATATTTTGTCCTATCGCGAGCTGTCTAAGCTGCTCTCGACCTATATAGACTCCATACCCACGCTTGTCGATGATAAGAGCCGCCTGCATACGCGCTACGTGCAGATTGGCGCGGCCACCGGCCGCATGGCCTCAAAGGACCCCAACCTGCAGAACATCCCCATTAAGACAGAGCTGGGGCGGCGCATCCGCCACGCGTTTGTGGCCTCGCCGGGCATGCAGCTTGTCTCCTTTGACTACAGCCAGATAGAGCTGCGTATTGCCGCGATACTCTCGGGCGACGAGGGGCTTATAGAGATATTTAAAAACAACCGCGACGTGCATGCCGAGGTTGCGGCGCGCGTGTTCCACGTGCGTGGCGAGGATGTTACGTATGAGCAGCGCCGCCGCGCCAAGATAATAAACTTTGGCCTGCTGTACGGCATGGGCGTGAACGCCTTGCAGCAGGGCTTAGGCACCTCGCGCCAGGAGGCGCAGGAATTCTTCGACCAGTACCTCTCCGCATTCCCCAAGCTGGCGGGCTATATCGAGGCCATCAAGGCGCTGGCAAGCAAGCAGGGGTATACCGAGACGATGTTTGGCCGCCGGCGCTACCTAGACGGCATCAAGTCGCCTATACCGTACGTGCGCGCAGCCGCCGAGCGCATGGCTATTAACGCGCCGATGCAGGGGAGCCAGGCCGACATCATAAAGCTCGCGATGATAGAAGTCGGTAAGATTTTAAATGACGACGCGTACATGCTCCTGCAGGTGCACGACGAGTTGGTGTTTGAGATTAAGAAGGACAAGGTTGCGGAGTTTGCGCCCAAGATTAAAAAGATAATGGAGGAGGCCCTGCCAAGGGACAAATGCCTGGGCGTGCCTATTGTGGCCGAGGGCAAGATGGGCCCAAACTGGGGCGAGATGGAAAAGATATGAATCCAGTAAAACCAAGTCTGGAAGGGTACACGACTTTTCTGAGGAAAATCGTCAGATCCTCGGCCGTCGCCTGCGGAGCCCCTTCCAGACTTGTTTTACTTTCTCTATGCTAAAAGTTTTTGTTGGTAAAAAAGCGCAGGGCGAGGAGCTTAAGTGGCAAGACATTGCCATAGACGAGCTGCGCAGTATTGCATCAACGACCGACATGTTTGGCGGCACCTACACCTTTGTGCTGGCGGGTGTAGCCAACAGCGAGCGCGGCGAGGAGTTTATAGATATAGCCGACGTGCTCGTGGAGTCGCCGCACACGTTTATTTTTGAGGAGGAGAAGTTGCTTAAGGCCGAGACCGACGCCTTGACCAAGGCCGGAGCAAAAATTGAGATTGTTAAGGCAGTAAAGAAAGCGTTTGCCTTTGACCAGTACGGCGTGGCGACTGCACTGGGCAACAAAGATAAAAAAGGATTGTGGCTGGGCCTGATGAAAAGCTTTAGGGCAGGGGAGAAGGCCGAGGCAGTGGCGGGCCTGATGGCCTGGAAGGCCCGGCAGATGCGCGACGCCCGGCTGAGCCGCGAGCTGGTGGCGCTGTACCATGACAGCCACCGCGGCGCGGGTGACCTTGAACTTTTACTGGAGCGGTTTGCGCTAAAGCTCTAAAGCTTGCCAATGAGACGGAAGTCAGGCCAATGCTGGACTACCATGACTTCATCTTTGGGAGTTAAACCAAGATACCAGATGGCTGAAAATGGAAAGTCGTCCCCAATTTTCTCCTTTATCGCCTGACTCAATCTTTCTTGCTCCTCTTTCGGTATAGCTATATTCCCATTTTTAGGTTTTGGAATTATCACAAGTACGGCTTCCATTTTTCCATATCTACGCTTGAACTTCTCTGTGAACTCTGCTGCTGCGTTCGTAAAATCCGACGCCGACACGTTTTCAGTGGGAAGCTGCTTAAACTGAAAAGCAAGCCCTTCAGGTTTGTGCTCTGCTGCTGTTCCTTCAGGTATAAATGCATCGTATCCGCTGTCCTTCCTATATTTTTCAAGGACAGTTTTAATGTGTTCTGGATTACGAAAATCAAAATCTGGAGAAATCCTTTTTAGCTCATCAACTAGTTCAAAGCCAATACAATGTACAGTCTTTTTTGCAGCCGAGATAATTCTGCACAACCAGATAGCTACCAGTATTTCGTAATTCTTATTTTCCGGTCTTGCTGGATGGACCTTTAGATAGGAAATGAGAGGTTCTTCGTTGATAAAGAACGCATTGAGTTTTTCATCTGCCATACTCCTGTGCGCCCACTTGGATTCGAACCAAGGACCATCTCCTTAAAAGGGAGCCGCTCTACCAACTGAGCTATGGGCGCGATGGAGGCACTATAGCAAGAAATAGCGATTTATTGTAGAGTGCGGGCGGATTGGGCACTAGCAGCAGAAGGGAATTCCCATGACAGCTCTTGTTAAGGAAGACGCGACCGTTAAGGTCGTCCATCACCCGGCGGGTATCAAGGCCGGCTGTGCAAAATGTCGAGACATTATTGCCAGCGGCCAGTACGCTGTCGAGGTCGATGTCGGCAATCATCGCTATTTAGTGGGTGCTAATCCGCCGATGATTTGCTGTAATGAAGAGAAAAAAGTTCCGCTTCTCTATAGCGAAGAATCTCACGCCACAGAAGAAGCAAGAGAAGTGATTGGCATTCTCAATCGCGACGGCAACACATCCAACCTGCGCCTGCTCGAAATGGCCCAGTTCATATCGACTGCAGCGCATTGAGCGCCGGGCCGCCTAGTACCGAAAGGGAACGGCGGCTTTTTTATTTAAGCAATGTAAACAAAGCAACCCCGCAAGCAACACCCACGTTCAAACTTTCTTTCTTGCCGCGCATAGGGATCTGCACTGCTACGTCGCAGTGCTTGAGTGACTGCTTATTGATGCCGCGGACCTCGTTGCCCATCACAATTGCGAGCTTGGCGCCGGCCTTGGGCTTGTAGTCAAATAAATTTAGCGAGCTGTCGGTGAGCTCGACGGCAACTATCGTGTAGCCCTCGGCCTTTAACTTCTTGAGAGCAGGGGAGAGCTGTTTTACATGCGTGTAGGGGATAAACTTTTCGGCGCCCAGCGAGACTTTTATAAAATCGCGGCGCTCTTTGCCTTTAGGGTCGAGGTGGTCGGGCGTGTAGCCGGAGAGGATGATGCGGCCCACCCCCGCACCGTCTGCGGTGCGGAACATGCTCCCTACATTGTGGGAGCTGCGTATATTGTGGAGCACGAGTACGGGCATAAGGGCAGGGTAGCGGTTTTTACCTTGCAAAACAAGCAGTTTTTGGAGGCAGGGGTACTATTGACGTAACTATATTTTGGGGTATAATTGTTAACGGGTAGACCCCTAGGCAGACATGCCTATTAACCCAGACATGGGAGAGGGAAATGCAGAATGAGATTAGTAACGGTATCGATGTGATCCACGAACTCGAGCGCAGGTTGCATTCAACCGTTGGTCTCTTGGCGGCTTGGGGACGTGATGTCCCCGAGATTGAAAGGGGATTTACCGAAGCTCTGCGCATCGAGTGCCATGATGGCAAGCACGTCTGGAGATTTTACCCCCAGGATGGAAGCAAGCATGACGTCAGGCTTTGGACGCTCGGCAAGCGCGGCCAGATTGTTGACATGCTCTACGAGCTTGGCCAGGGTACCGCTCCTGAACATGTCGAGCAGGCGTATGTCCTGCTCGACGACTTTGTCGAAGGCATGAAAAGTGCCTTCCCGCAGTTTGTGAAGCGGCTGGAGCCGTTTTTCAATGCGGCAAAGCGCAAAATGCCGGATGGCACCATCGCTTAACGGTTCAACGACCAAAAGGCGCGGAGGAAACTCCGCGCCTTTTCTTTTTGTGTATCTGTCTATTAGAGCCGCAAGTCCTGAGCAAAAGCGCCGCCGCCGGAGATCAGCAGCGACAACGAGATGATGATGAGCAAGACCACGGTGGAGTTGGGCACAATAACAACGCTGGGGTAGCGCTTGTTTGCCCACATGCCGTATACCTGGCTTGCGACCACAAGCAGTGCCGCGACCTGCGTGTAGTAGCCAAACAAAAGCATGAGGGCAACAACTATGTTGAAGATGATGGCGGCCCAGCTAAGGCTTGTGCCAAAAGACGGCCGCAGTGAGATTATCTCTTGCTTGCGCATGTACTGATGGTACGCAAGATACAAAAGCACTACCGCAACAGCTATGCGCAAAAGTGTCGGGGCAAAAAACCCAAGCACCAAAAGGTCGGGGAAGGGGGTAAGCATGTTACTGGTTGGCGGCCGGGATGTTGGGGTTGGGCTGGCCTACCTGGGGGCCGTACGCATTGCCCGGGCCCACCGGCGCCGGCGGTGCCAAAAAGAGCCCGCGCAAGTCGGCGCGCTCCGGCCCGCCGTTGGCAAACCAGAGGATTATTAAAATAGCGATAATACCCAGCACCGAGAGCGCTGCCTGGCCCGCGCTCTGTCCTTCTGTTTTTGGTTCGTCTGCCATACTCTAATTGTACCCGAGCTTTATAAGTTCTTCCTGTGCCACCTGCGCATCGCTCCAGACCTGCTTGGTACCGTTTGGCCCCATGATGTAGGGGTCGGTGCCCTTGCCGGTTATCAAGACCGCGTCGTCCTGGTCCTTGGCCTCTGCAATAGCGCTGGCAATAGCTTGGCGACGATCCAAGACGACGCGCGGCTGGCGGTTTTTAAAGCCGGCAGACAACTCCTCTATTATTTTGCGCGGATCCTCGTCGTACGGGTCCTCGTCGGTCAGTATCGCGATGTCGCACATGGTGTCGGCCATGGCACCCATCTCGGGGCGCTTCCACGTGTCGCGGCCACCGCCTGTCGAGCCTAAGACACAGATGAGCCTTTTGCCCGCGCCGGCGTATGTCTCATAGAGCGCCTTAAGAGAGTCGGGCGTGTGCGCGTAGTCCACCACCACCGCAAACGGCTGGCCCTGCTCGACACGCTGCGCGCGGCCGGCCACGGGCTGTACATGTTCTAAGGCCTGCTTCATCTTCTCGACCCCGAGGCCAAGTGCGCTCCCGAGTGTGAGCGTGGCCAGGCAGTTTTTAAGGTTAAACAGGCCGGGCAGGGGCACGCTAAACAACACGCCCTTCCATACAAAACGCACGCTCTTATCGTCGGCGGTGTAGGGCTCTGCGTCCTTGAGAGAAAAGGGCGCCTTGGTGTCGGCCTCGACCGCCAAGAACTGCGCGCCATACGCGTCGTCTGCGTTGGCGACAATAATGCGCGGACGCTTAGGGGATGCCGAGACTGCACGCGCAAGAGAGAGCTTGGCGTCTGCATACGCCTCAAAGGAGCCGTGCCGCTCTATGTGCTCGGGTGCGAGGTTGGTAAACACCAGCGCGTCTAACTCGATCCCTGCGTGCCGGTGCTGCAGCGCACCCTCGCTTGTCAGCTCGACAACTGCGTGCGTGCACTTGGCATCCACTGCCTGGCGTAAAAACTGCTGGATGTAGCCGCGCCCGGGCATCGTCATTTTAAACAGGTTGCGCTCTACGGCCGGGCCCACCATAAACCGTATGGTAGAGGCGAGCGCCACCTTGTGACCTGTCTGGGCAAACATGTGGCGGATAAGCTCGGCCGTGGTGGACTTGCCCTTGGTGCCGGTAACGCCTATGACGATGATTTTGCGGCTGGGGTAGTCGTACCACCACGCAGAGCCGTGCGCCCAGGCCAAGTGGTAGGCGTCTAGGAGCCAGCGTGGCGTGATTGAAAGTATTAAATTTTTCATGCGGTGTTGCGCGTGCCCAGACGGCGCAGTGCGGCGCCCAGCCTCTCCTTAATATTGCCCGCGCCCTCGGTACCTATGGCGCGCACGGCCTCGCGGCACTCCGGCGCGCGGTAGCCCAAGGCCATCAGCGCCTCAATAACCTCGCCGTCGTCGCCCGAGACAGTGCCGGCCTCCATGGGCTTTAACGACTGCTCAAGAGAGAATTTGTCGCGCAGCTCGACCACGATGCGCTCGGCGCTCTTTTTGCCGATGCCAAATACCTTGGTAAGAGCCCCGGCGTCGCCCGCGGCTATAGAGCGCTTAAGGCTCTTGATGTCCGAGACGTTGAGGACGCCCAGCGCTGTCTTGGGCCCCACGCCGGAGACCGAGGTGAGCTGCTTAAAGAAGGAGAGCTCCTCTTGAGTGGCAAAGCCAAAGAGGTCCAGGGCGTCCTCGCGCACAGAGGTGTGTATAAAGAGGGACATTTGGGTGCCCGGCAGGGTAGTGAGGGTATAAAAGGGGACCCTGACTGCGTAGCCCACCCCGCCCACCTCTATAAGCCCCATGCCATCCTCTGCTCCGCCCCAGGTGCCCGTGAGCTTGCCTATCATATGTATAAGTTTACAGGTAGTAGGGCATAGGTGCTAGCTAATCCCTACAACCTATTGCCTAAAACCTCCCAATACGATAGTATCCGCGTACATATGGCAATTACCAAATCGGCAAAAAAGGCCCACCGCCAGTCCCTGCGCAAAAAGGCCCAGAACGCCAAGCGCCGCGACGGCCTGCGCAATGCTATGAAGTCCGCCCGCACCGGGGTTAAGGGCGATGCCAAGACCCTGTCCGAGGCCTACAAGGCAATAGACAAGGCCCTTAAGCGCGGCATTATAAAGAAGAATACGGCTGCCCGCCGCAAAGCCCTCGCCTCCAAGCTCCTCAAGAAGGCATAATCAAAAAACTCCCCACCCGGGGAGTTTTTGATTTTAATTGAGTCTGCTATAGTGTCTTCAGGCAGGACTTTCTAGGAACCTCACAAGAGCGCTTCGCTCTCGCCGCAGCTCCTTCGGAGTCGGATGAGTTTTGGTTTGGCGGAAACGCCAAATAAGCCCTAACGGGGAATACATTTGCCAAAACATGGGCCTTAATGTCAGGACCTCCTGTAAACGGCGGTCTGGTAAGTGAGGTAACGGCTCACTTGCATACTTGGCATTAAAGTTCTGCCGCCCTATCTACACTCGCACTTTGGTGCGAGTTTTCTTTTTCTTGTCCTCTCGGCAGGAATCGAACCTGCATCTAGCCCTTCGGAGGGGCCTATCCTATCCATTGAACGACGAGAGGGTATACTCACACACTATACGGATTTGTGGTCGCTGCGGCCAGCACATGTGATCAGGCGTTCAAAATCACCGTCGTGATTTTGCCGCACGACCCTGCCTCGCGGTTTTGCCGGTGCAAAACATCGCTCCGGCCAGCACAAAACCAGAAAACCTGCCTCAAGGCAGGTGTTTCTGTGTTTTGTGCTCCCGGTAGGAATCGAACCTACATCACAAACTCCGCAAGCTTGCGTCCTATCCATTGAACGACGGGAGCGTTAGCTCTATACGAGAACAGAGCTTCAGCTCCTTTTTATCACAAACCGAACAATTCCGCGAGATGCTCGCCCAGGTGGGCCTCCTGCTCAACCTCCTCTACGTAGCGCTTAAGGTAGGCGCGTACGTTTTGCGCGCGGGTCATGTGGCCCAGGGGTATAACAAGCTGGGGAGAGAACAGCCCGTTGGTGGTCAAGAGCAGACGCGCCTCGTGGTTTGCGTCCTCTGGCTGGATCCAAAACGACTGTATGGACGCAAAGCGGTACAGCGTGCCGTCCATCGAGACGCCGCGGCTGTCCACCTTCATCCAGTGCTCGCGCGGGCCGCGAGCCGCGAGCGTGGCTATCGAGCCCAGACCCATGAGGATGATAAGAGCAAAAAGTATGTTGCCAAAAAACAGCGAGATGCCCGCAGCCGCTGCCGCCCCAAGCCCCAAGCCCCAGTACCAATCCACCGAGCGCTCTTTGTGCTCGTGCGTCTCGACCTGCCAGGAGATTGTTTGTCCGTTCTGCTTATCTTCTTGGTCTGCCATTGCTGTAAGTATACCCCCTGAGCTAGTATGGACGCATGAGTATTTCACTTATTTTGGCGTGGGCCTGCGCTATAGGCGTGTCTGTCCTAGGTGCTGCCTATCTCGCCCGGCGCTCGGGGCGCCCGGACGCGCTGGTGGCGCTGTTTGTAACACTGGTTCTTGTGTCCAACCTGGTCGCGGCCAAGATTGTCGGGTTTAACTTCCTCATCACCACGCTCTTTGCGCCGGCGGCGACTATCTTCTTCTCCGTCACATTCCTGGTGTCCGACATTATCAACGAGCGCTTTGGCCGCGCAGAGGCCCAGCGGGCCATTGTCATGGCCGCACTGGCCCAGGTCGCGTTTGTCGCGTTTACCTACATCGCGCTTGTTATGGAGCCGGCACCTTTCTTTAACGGACAGGGTGCGTTTGAGGCCGTGCTCACGGCGGTGCCGCGCATCGCCTTGGCGGGAATCGTCACGTTCTTTGTCAGCGAGACGCTCGACGCGTACCTGTACTCCTGGTTTAGGCAAAAGACCGAGGGCAAGCATTTGTGGATGCGCTACGCGTTTAGCTCGCTGCCAGCAATGCTTATAGACAGCATCCTCTTTGTTACGCTTGCGTTTGCCGGCGTTCAGCCGCTGCTGCCGCTCATTATAGGGCTGACGGTTGTTAAGTACCTGGTAGGGCTCGTAAACGCTCCGCTGATGTACGCGGCCCGCTTCGTGTTGCGCCAAGAAAATAAAGTAGAGCAGTAAAAAAGAAGCCGCTTATGGGAGTGTCCATAAGCGGTTGAGTTCCGGCCGGGATATGCGCGTTATCTCGGTGTCCTGCTCGAGCGTCCTGAGGCCCGGGCCGTAGTGCACGCGTGCCGTAAAACACGCGCCTAAGAGAGCCAGCGGCATCCACGAGCGGTCGCCCGGCAACATCTCATTAAGCGGCAGCTCCGTGGTGGGGAACCATCGTTGGTCTATAAGCTCGCTGCTGTCCTTGGGCTCGCCTTGTATGTGGTAGAGCTGCGAGACGTAGAGCCTGCATATCCAGGGCGTGCCGTCGTCTTTCTTGTTGTGGCAGTCCACAACGGCTACAGGCTCCACATTCCAGTAGTGCGCGCGCAGGCCGGTTTCCTCAAAGAGCTCGCGGATCGTCGCGCCGCAGGGCTTCTCGCCCTCTTCTATAACGCCGCCGGCTCCGTTGTATAGGCCCACGCCGATTTTCTCAGTCTTGCGGCCCAGTAGCACCGTATTGTCGCGCCTCGGGAGCGCGACCGTGCAGTAAAGCGTGTATATACCCATGGCTGTCTCCCTTCTGCGCGCATCATACCGCATCTGCGCATCCTGCCAATTACACTGACTAACTGCGTCTTTGGTGGTATAAGCTTAAGATACGGAGGAGTGGCTGAGCGGTCTAAAGCACCGGTCTTGAAAACCGGCGTGGGGCGACCCACCGTGAGTTCGAATCTCACCTCCTCCGCAAATTGGTATCAATAAACGTATGAAATATCTCGGTATAGATTATGGGACCAAGCGCATCGGAGTCGCGGTGAGCGACGACACGGGCTCTTTGGCGTTCCCGCTCGGCACAGTTAAGGCAGGGCAGGGAGCTCTGGAGGAGGTGGCAAGCTTGGCGCGCGAGAACAAGGTGGCAGGGATAGTCATAGGCGAGTCGCGCGATCTTAGAGGCGCGGCCAACGACGTGATGGAGGACATCGAGCAATTTAAAAAGGATATTGCCGAGCTGACAAACTTGCCCGTGGAGTACGAGCGCGAGTACTTTACGAGCACAATGGCGGCGCGGCAGTTTGCGCCGCAGGAGAAGTCGCGCAAGGCAAACCCCTCGCATGCTACCCTTGATGCATCGGCCGCCGCGCTTATCCTGCAGAGCTACTTAGACAAGAAAAAATAAACACTATGGAACCTATCTCGATAGACGACTTTAAGAAGGTGGAGATAACCGTGGGCGAGATTGTGTCCGCCGAGCGCATAGAGGGGAGCGATAAATTGCTCAAGCTCAGCGTTAACTTTGGCGAGGCAGCCCCGCGCCAGGTGCTCTCGGGCATTGGTCCGTACTTTGAGGACATACAGGTCTTGGTGGGGAAGCGCTACCCGTTTGTGACCAACCTGGCGCCACGCATGATGATGGGGCTTGAGAGCCAGGCCATGATACTAGCCACCGGCGGCACTGCAGAGGAGCCGTTTAACTTGTTTGAGACGCAGGCGGCCCCGGGCGCCAAGGCAAAGTAATATGGATGTTCTTGAACATATAGCGCCGCCGCCCAGGCGCAGCCGCCTGTGGCTGTGGTTTAAGGAGCACGCCAAGAGCCGGTGGGCTCTGGCATGGCTGGGGCTGGTGGCGTTTGCGGACACGCTATTTTCTCCCATTACGGCGGAGGCGTTTTTGACAGCGCTTATGCTCGCGCACCGCGACCGGTGGCGCGTGTACCTGCCGGTAGCGTGGGTGTTCTCCATACTCGGCACGGTGGCGGGGTACTGGCTGTTTTACTTTTTGTACCGCACGTTTGGCGAGGGGCTCTTGGCCAGCTGGGGCTACACCGGCGCCTTTGCCGCCGCGCAGGAGCTGTTGGGCGCACACATTTTCTTTACGATGCTCGTTGCGTCGTTTACGCCCCTGCCTGACAAGGCGTTTATTTATGCGGCGGGCATACTAGGGGCACCCTTTGCGCCGTTTATGGCCGGGTTTGCCCTCGGTAGGGGCATGCGCATGAGCATTGCGACCTTTATCGTGTGGAAGTTCGGCGAGCCTGTGCTGGAGGTTATGGACCAGTACGCGGTGTGGGCCACAGTGGCGGGCATAGCGCTATTTGCGCTGTATGCTATCTTGAAATTCAACCTCCTGCCCTTGTAGTTAAATGGATATAACTGCGGACTTCTAAGCCGCTATTCGAGGTTCGATTCCTCGCGAGGGCACAGAAGAGACACAAAGATCTGCCTTGAGGCAGATTTTGTGCTTTTCTGTGAGCCGGAGCGATGTTTCGCGAGTACGCGAAACCGCGAGGCAGGGTCGTGCGGCTAAATGTGCGACGGCACATTTAGAACGCCTGACCATAGAAATAAGTATGTTTTTCTGATAGTGTAGCCGTGAGGGCGATTAGCTCAGTTGGTAGAGCACCCCGTTTACACCGGGATGGTCACAGGTTCGAGTCCTGTATCGCCCACACTATGGAGCCGACAATATTATTTGAGGACGACCAGATGGTGGTCGTTAACAAGCCCGCGGGCATGATCGTGTACCCGGACGGGCGGCACGACTATCCGGCCCTCTCCCATTGGTTGGAGGCTAAGTACGGCGAGGGCAACTACTTTTTTGTGCACCGCATAGACCGCGAGACCACGGGCGTGTTGGCTATAGCCAAAACCGAGGAGACCTTCGAGTTCCTCAAGGAGCAGTTTAAAAACCGCGAGACAAAAAAGACCTACCGTGCCTTTGTCCACGGCACCTTTAAGGAAGAGCGGGGGATTATAGACAAACCTATAGGCTCCAGCCGCGGAGGTAGTGGCCCGCGCTCAGCCAAGCTCTCCTACGGCGTGCAGCGCGATGCTGTCACTATGTACAAAGTGCTTAAGGCCCAGATGTACGAGGCCGACACGCAGGAGCCTGTTACGTATGTGGAGGTCTTCCCCAAAACAGGGCGCACGCACCAGATCCGCGTGCACTTTGCCTCTATAGGCCGCCCCATATTGGGCGACAGGCTCTATGGCACCGGCCGGCCCAACCTGCTTGGGTTTGAGCGGCTTGCCTTGCATGCTCTTTCCCTGGCAATTACCCACCCCAACGGGGAGGAAATGGTCTTTTCCGCGCCCTTGCCGCCGGACTTCGTTATGGCTGAGCAAATCCTCACAAAAGCAGGACTGTAGTGGTACTCATAATTTTTTGCTAAAAATTTGCTCAGCCTCGGCCTCAGTCAGGCCTGCGGAGCCCCCTCCAGACCTGCTTTTGCAAGTCTTTGCAGCTTGTGGTAAAGTCTTGAAGCAATGAAAACGGCAGTTAAAACCTCTCCGGTAAATATGGCAGACCGCAAGGACCTCGGCATCCGCTCGGGGGACACGGTGCGTGTCTGGCAGAACATTGTCGAGCTTAAGACCGGCAAGGCCGCCAACAAGAAGGAGGTCACCACCAAGAACGTCCGCCGCCAGGCCTTTGAGGGCTTGGTGCTCGCCGTTAAGCACGGCACCGAGGCGGGTGCTACCTTTACGGTACGCAAGGTATCGGGCGGCATCGGTGTAGAGAAGATCTTCCCCCTGTACTCGCCGATGATAGACTCTGTCGAGGTTCTGCGCCGCACCCGCACGCGCCGCGCCAAGCTCTACTTTATCCGCGACAAGGCAGCCCGCGACCAGAAGCGCGCTATGCGCCGCCAGCTCGCGGTCACCCCGAGCAAGAAGCAGCTGGCCGAGGAGGCAGCCGCAGAGGAGCCGGTTACGGAGGCCCCCGAGGCAGTTGAGGCTGAGGTAGCCACCAAAGAGTAAATTTAAAACCAAAAGAAAAAACCGGCACTCGCCGGTTTTTTCTTTTAAAATAATAAGTAGACGCTACTTGCTAGAGGTGTGCTATATTGAACGAATGGGAAAGAGGGGACCAAAACCCAAGAGAGTTGTTTCAGAAAAGTGGAGCCCGGAGCTGGCTTATGCGTTAGGGCTTCTTGCTACGGATGGGTGCCTTTCAAGGCGCGATTATCTCATTGATCTTACGTCTAAGGACAAAGAACAGCTCTACAACTTTTCCAAGTGCTTAGGTAGGCCGTTCCATATTGGGAGAAAAAAGTCTGGGGCCGGCAATACATCATATCGGGTGCAATTTAAGAATGTGTACTTTTATAACTTCCTCCTTTCTTTAGGGTTTACTCCTGCAAAGTCAAAGACACTGGGTGCGCTCAAGATACCCGACCGTTATTTCTTCGATTTTTTAAGGGGAGTGTTCGACGGAGACGGGAGTGTCCATTCTTATTATGACCAAAGGTGGGCATCAAGCTTCATGTTCTACACGCTCTTCGCTTCAGCAAGTGAGCCATACGTCAGGTGGCTTCAAGAGCAAATCTATAGGATGATGGCCGTGAAGGGCCATATAACGAAAGCTAAAGGATCATCAATTTTTCAGCTTAAGTTTGCGAAAAAGGATTCTCTAGCACTTCTTCCTCGTATGTACCACTCTCCTAGGGTTGTCTGTCTGTCCCGGAAACGGTTGAAAATAGAGAAAATGTTGGGTATAGTTGGACGGTTCTTATGATGCCCAGGTGTTGAAATTGGTAGACAAGCATCCTTGAGGTGGATGTGCCGTTACTGGCGTGGAGGTTCAAGTCCTCTCCTGGGCACAAAAGACAGAAACACCACCCCTGCGGGTGGTTTTCTGCTTTTGTGCCGGGCACAGCGATGTTTTGCACTGGCAAAACCGCGAGCCGGGTTCGCGAAAAGTTTTTGCGACGGCAAAAACTTATTTGTGAACGCAAAAAGACACAAACTTGACTTGTAAAATGTAGTATTTGATTATTTCCATAAATATGGTATTATATTTTTAGGTTCAACAAAAGCAAGGGGTCTGTCATGAGCGAAGTAAAATCGAAGTCCGGACGGGCACTGAGTGAAATGCCTCAGTCGCACAGCCTGGTCGTATCAAGTAAGTCCGAAGAGATCAACGCCGCGCTCGCCTCGGTGGGGAAGAGCTTTTCCCATATTGAGGTGATACAAGCATCACCTTGCAGCGGAAGACTTTTACTCCAACAGCGCACCGACCGATCGGTAAGCTTAAACCGGTCGATGACGCCGCAAGATGTGGGGTTCGAGCTTTACGGCGGGATGTTCCAACTAGAGGCCCGTTACAACCCGCCCACTCAGCCAGATACTCTCTATGAGAAAGGGTGGGAAATCCGCCGCGTCGAAATTGATGGCCAACCTGCAGCGCTCGCACTCGCTGCTTGGGTTCGTAAAGTATCCGCCTGACCGCCCAACGGGAATCGCTCCGTTTGGGCGGTTTCTGTTTTTAAATTGCCTTGGAGCATCTGCTACAATAGCCCTCATGCGCATATTTATCGCTCCGGTAGTTATATCCTTACTCGCTCTTGGCGCCGTGTACTTCTGGGGCGGGCTTGCCGCGTTCTTCCTCGCGCTCCTGCTCTCGATACTCGAGGTAACGCTATCGTTTGACAACGCAGTGGTTAACGCCAAGGTGCTCGCAAAGATGTCGCCCCTCTGGCAGAGGCGCTTTTTGACCTGGGGTATATTGCTTGCGGTGTTTGGTACACGCTTGGTGCTGCCGGGCATTATTGTTGCGATAGCGGCAGGGATATGGCCGTGGGACGCGTTTGCGCTCGCGTTTAGCCAGCCCGAGGTATACGGGACCCTGCTCTCCAGCGTGTCGCATGCTATCAACGCCTTCGGCGGCATATTCCTGCTCATGGTCTCTTTGCATTACTTCTTTAACACGTCCAAGCACGTGCATTGGATAGCGGCAATTGAAACCAGACTTGCCCGGTGGGGCCGTATAGAGGCTATAGAGCTTGCTATTGCGCTTGCCGTGCTCCTGATGCTCGCGTACTTCTCCGACAATCAGGCGAGCGTGCTGTTTGCCGGGTGTATCGGGCTCCTTACTTTTGTGGCCATGCAGGGCATTACCTCGACTATAGAGACCGGCACCAACGTAGCCGCAACGGGTGCCTCCCTCTTTGTCTACCTCAACATACTGGACTCGGCGTTCTCTCTGGACGGCGTGGTGGGCGCCTTTGCGCTGACGACCGACATACTCATTATCTTTGTGGGCTTGGGCATCGGCGCGTACTTTGTACGCTCCATTACCGTCTACCTCGTGCGCCAAAAGACACTCGATGCCCTGCGCTACTTAGAGCACGGCGCGCACTGGGCAATATTGGGCCTGGGGCTCTCGATGCTCATGGGCATACTGTTCCATGTTCCGGAGGCAGTCACGGGCCTTATCGGCCTGGTGTTCGTGTCCTTCGCATACTATTCCTCGCGCCGCGAGCTCTCGGTGCGCGTGTAAAAACTTAGGGTGACCGATGGGACTCGAACCCACAACAACTGGTACCACAAACCAGGGCTCTACCATTGAGCTACGGCCACCGTGCGCTCACTGTAGCGATTTTTTAACGAAAAGTCGAGACAGTGTGTTACTGTAGTCGCATTATGGACCCTAAACAAGACAATTTGCGACGCGGCGTCTCGAGCGTTACCCGGTGGGTTGGCTCGCCGCAGTCGGTGGTGATACATAGTCTCCTGTTTGCGGGGAGCTTTGCTATGGCGTTTGTGGGGTGGGTGGACACCGACCGCATGCTCCTTATACTCACGACCATCGTCTCCCTAGAGGCGATATATCTGTCGCTGTTTATACAGATGACGGTCAACTACCAGCAGCAGAGCCTCGAGGAGGTCGAGCACGATATTGATGAGATCCAGGAGGACATAGACGAGATCCAGGAGGATGTTGACGAGATTGCCGAAGACGTTGATGAGATTGCGGAGGACGTGGACGAGATAGCCGAGGATGTGGGGGAGATGTCCGAGGAAGACGCCGCTCAGCAGGCGCGCGAGCAGGCCGAGCACAAGACGCTCGAGGAGATACGATCGAGCCTGGGTGCGCTCATGAAGGACCTTGAGCATTTGCAAAACAAGAAATAATTGCTATCACTGATGTATGAAAGACAAAGTACTCTCGGGCACGCGCGGATTTTTTGCGGAGTTTAAGAGCTTTGCCATTAAGGGCAACGCGTTTGAGCTGGCCATTGCGGTCGTTATAGGCAACGCGTTTACGGGTGTGGTCAACTCGCTGGTTAAGGATTTAATAACCCCGTTTTTGGGCCTGCTTACCAACAATGTGGACTTCAAGACCTTGGAGTGGGAGCCCTACGCCGGCTTGGTGGTGACCTACGGCAACTTTCTGCAGGCGTTCATCAACTTTATCATTGTCGCACTATCCATCTTTGTCGTGTTTAAGCTGTTGGTGACGGCGCGCAAGCGGGTCTTTGAGCGTCACGAGGAGGATGCGGTGCCCGCGCACGAAAAGGCCGAGGATGTTCGACTTTTGGAGGAGATCCGCGATATACTTAAGGGTAATGCCAAAGAACCTGGAGCTTAGCCCGTCTGTATCAATACTCATCGCCGGAGTACTCATCGCCGGCGCCATTATTTTTGTTAACCTCAACGCCAACGCGGCCGCACCCGCGGGAGACGGCACATTGCCTGGCAACACCTCCGTGCCGGCTCCAAGCGCCGACGACCACATCATAGGATCAATCACGGCGCCCATAGTACTCATTGAGTACCTCGACTTTCAGTGCGTGTACTGCTCTCTGGTCCACCCGACGCTTAAGCGCCTGGTAGAGGAGAGTAACGGCCAGGTGGCCTGGGTTATGCGCCACCTGCCGCTGGAGTCCATACACCCCGAGGCCCGGCCCTCCGGCCTGGCGGCCGAGTGTATTGCCGAGCAGCTGGGTAATGCGGGCTGGTGGGCGTTTGCCGATGACATGATGGCCAACCAAGAGGGGATGGGCACCGCGCGCTACCTAGGCCTTGCCGCACAGCTGGGCGCCGACACTGCGCAGTACATGTCGTGCGTCTCCAGCAACAAGTACAGCCAAAAGATAGACGAGCACGCGGCCGAGGCCCAAGTGGCCGGGGCGCAGGGCACGCCCTACACGGTGGTGTACGGCAACGGGGCCCAAGTGCCTTTGTCTGGCGCCTTGCCGTACGAGCAGTTTGCCGCGGTAATTAAAGCGGTGCAGGCTCGTCAATAACACCACAGCTACTTTATTAATTAGTAATTCATACTTATGAACGGCTTGTTTGACGGTGTTTCGGGCGAGAGGTTGCGCACATTTATTCTTATTATCGCGGGGCTGCTTATAGCCTTTTTGGCGGTGCAGGTTTTGGCGGGGCTTATGGGCCTGCGCTACATTGGTGCGGGTATTGCTCCGGGCAACACCATAAGCGTCTCGGGCTACGGCGAGGCTATGGCGGTGCCGGACATCGCAACCTTTAGCTTTAGCGTTATGAGCGAGAAGGCGACCGTCGCGGCCGCCCAGGCAGACGCTACGGTAAAAGCCAACGCCACGCTCGCGTACCTTAAAGAGGCGGGTGTGGACGAGAAAGACATACAGACCAGCGACTACTCGGTTAACCCGCAGTACGACTACGTGCAAAAGGCATGCGTGGGCGGCTACTGCCCGGGAGGCGAGCAGGTACTGCGCGGTTACCAGGTGCGCCAGACAACGACCGTTAAAGTCCGCGATACGGAAATGGCAGGCGACCTGTTGGGCGGGGTAGGCGCACAAGGCGCCACCGAGGTGTCGGGCCTCCAGTTTACCTTTGACGACCCTGATCAGCTTGAGGACGATGCGCGCCAGGAGGCCATTGCAGACGCCAAGGCAAAGGCCAACGAGCTCGCAAAGGACCTCGGCGTCTCTATTGTCCGCGTCGTCTCGTTTAACGAGAGCGGCTCGGGCGTGCCAATGCCATACAAGGTAGAGGCATACGGCCGCGGCGGCGCCGACATGGCGGTTGCGCAGTCGGCCCCCGAGATATCGGTTGGGCAGAACAAGGTCACCTCGAGCGTGTCCGTCACCTACGAAATCCGCTAACTACTCAGATATAGAGCAAAAACCGCCTCCAAATGGGGGCGGTTTTGCATATTTGACTAGGGCTTAAAACGGGGGTACTATAGAGAAAAGGCCCGAGAGGGCTTTTAAAAATGCCTTTCTTTTAAGTAAGCATTAAAAATCACCATGTTTAACTACTTCAGGGATGTCAGAGCCGAGATGAAGCATGTCAGCTGGCCCAGCCGCCCGCTTGTTATTGCGTACTCGTTTGTCGTGGTCGGCGTGTCTATCATAACCGCTCTGTACCTCGGGCTCTTGGACTACGTGTTCCGCCTCATTATCGAGCAGATAATCTAACCCCACCCATGTCTAAGCAAGATACATCCGTAGGCCGCGCCTGGTACGCCATCCACACCTACGCCGGCTACGAGAACGCCGTCGCCCGCAACCTGCGCCAGCGCATCGAGTCCCTGGGCCTCTCAGAGAAAATATTCCAGGTTATCGTCCCGACCGAGAAGACCATCAAGATCAAAGGCGGCCGCCGCGTTGAGGAGGAGGAAAAGGTATACCCGGGCTACGTGCTGGTAGACATGATAGTGGACGACCAGTCGTGGTACGTGGTGCGCAACACGCCGCGCGTGACGGGCTTTGTGGGCTCGGGCGTTAACCCAGTGCCGCTGCGCCAAGACGAGGTAGACACTTTGCTGGGCCGCATGCAGGCTACCGAGGGTAGCGTTAAGCACGCTATAGACCTTAGTGCCGGCGACTCTGTCGTTATCGTGGACGGCCCGTTTAAGGACCTCGACGGCAAGGTGGGCGAGGTAGACGAGGCCCGCGGCAAGGTAAAGGTCTTGGTGGCTATGTTTGGCCGCGAGACCCCTGTCGAGCTCGACTTCCTGCAGATCAAGCGCATCTAATTGCAAAAAGAGCTTATTTAAAGTATTCTCCCAGGTACCAACATGGCAAAGAAAATAGTCAAAAAAATCAAGATCAGGGCAAACGGCGGCGCGGCCGCGATGACTCCTGCCATGGGCCAGGTGCTTGGCCCCGCCGGCATCAACATCGGCGAGTTTATCAAGCGCTTTAACGACGCCTCTAAGGACATGCGCGGCGACGTTGTCCCCGCCATTATCTCGGTCTATGAGGACCGCTCGTACGACTTTATCCTCAAGACCCCTCCGGCATCCGCGCTCATACTCAAGGCCATAGGCAAGGAGAAGGGGAGCGGCAAGCCCAACACTGCCAAGGTGGGCACCATAACCAAGGCGCAGGTTAAAGAGATTGCCGAGAAGAAGATGGCCGACCTCAATGCGCACGACATGGACACCGCCGTCAAAATCATCTCCGGTTCTGCGAGGTCTATGGGGGTAGACGTGAAGTAATTTTAGGAAATATATGAATGCCCGCGAGTTTTCACTCGCGGGCGTTTTCTTATCGGACGATCTGTTCGTATTTAGCGAACATGCAGGGGTGCGTGTCTTTGTGTGCCCTGCGCCACTTCTTTTCCTTCCATACCTCTCGCCAGCGACTTTCGTCATAGTTCGGGAAGCGGCGGTCTCCATCGGTCTCACTCCAAACAAGGGTGACATACAGGCGCTCCGCTATCGGCAGAAAGCTTTCATACACTTTCACCCCGCCAATGACAAAAAGGTCGTAGTACTCGCGCTTCTGGCAGAGTGCAAGCGCCTCGGAGACAGACCTTACAACCTCAACGCCTTCGCTCTTCCATTCGGAGTCGCTGGTGAGCACTATGTTGAGCCGGTCATCAAGCGGCTTGCTGCCGAACGAGGCAAAGGTGCCGCGCCCCATAATGACCGCATTGTTCAGAGTGTTCCGGCGGAACCATCTGATGTCGCGCGGGATGCGCCAGGGCTTCCCGCCGTCCTTGCCTATGACCCGATTAGGAGTCATGGCCCAGATAAGCGATACGTGTACCGTCATTTTGACCTCTAAGTTGACTGTCCGCAAAAAACTATACTGATTTGAGGGCCTTTGCACAACCAAGTGCCGATGTGGCACTATCATGCCAGTTACGTAACGCGCTTAGGGAGGATCCATGCGCCAGTACCTTGACCTACTCCAGGCTATCAAACAGCGGGGTACCCGGCGCGGCGACCGCACCGGCACCGGCACTATCGACCTATTTGGCTATCAGATGCGGATGGACCTTGCTGAGGGCTTTCCGCTCCTGACGACCAAGAAGATGTTTCTTAAAGGGATCATCCACGAGCTTTTGTGGATTCTCTCCGGCGACACCAATATCAAGTATCTCGTCGACAAAGGGGTGCATATTTGGGATGAATGGGCCGACGAAAACGGCGACCTTGGGCCGGTCTACGGACGTCAGTGGCGCGGATGGCTCAACACCAACGGTGATCCGGCTATAGACCAGATCTCCATGGTTGTGGAACAAATCAAGAAGAATCCCGAGTCCCGACGCCACATTGTCACTGCTTGGAATCCCGCCGAACTCCATCAGATGAACCTGCCGCCATGCCACATGATGTTCCAGTTTCATGTAGCAGACGGCAAGCTCAGCAGCCAGCTGTACCAGCGGTCGGCGGACGTCTTCTTGGGCGTTCCGTTCAACATCGCGAGCTATGCCTTGCTTACGATGATGGTCGCCCAGGTGTGCGGGCTGCGGCCGGGCGAGTTCATCCATTCGTTCGGGTCGGTGCACATCTACCTCAACCATCAGGGACAGGTCGACATGCAGCTTGGTCGCGACCCTCTGCCGCTCCCCACTATGCGGCTCAACCCGGAGGTAAAGGATATCTTCGGATTCAAATACGAGGACTTTACGCTGGAGAATTACCGACACCACCAAGTCATTAAAGCCCCGGTCGCGGTTTGAAAACGAAGGGCGCCCGCGGGGCGCCCTTTTTCTTTGGCTGTGGCTTTGGTATGCTCGCGGACGGATAGTGAACAACGGAGTATCTCCATGTCATCAGGCGTCCTGCCAATACAAACGCTGCTCCAGGTGCTGCGCAAGCGGTTTATTACCGGAGTGCCGGAGAGGTTTCTCAATCCGGCATCACTCGACCTGCCGTGCTCCAAGGAAGCGTACCGGCTAGAGCGCAACTTTCTGCCCCGCAAAGGGCAGACGGTCCGCTCCAAGCTTGCCGCCGCCGGAGCGACGCCGTTTGACCTCAAGAACCCGCTCGAGGTGGGCATGTCCTACCTTATCCGGGTGGAGGGCAAGTTTAGGCTGCCGCATAACGTCTATGCGTACGCCAACCCCAAGTCATCGACCGGGCGTATTTTTGTCCTGGTGCGGGTCATTGCCGACAAGGTTGCCATGTACGATGCGCTTATCGGGGAGGGATGGCGCGGCGAGATTTGGCTCTTGGTAAAGCCCGAGGCGTTCCCCGTGCTTGTATCTGCAGGCGAGGCTCTGGCACAGATACGGTTGTTTGACGGCAAGTCGTTCCTCGATGAGACGGCGCTCAACCTACTCATGGAGGACCCGGGGCTGTTCTTTGATCCCCGGGGCAAAAAGCTCTCTCGCGACGATGTCGACTATCACGGCGGCTCGTTCCTGCTTACTGTGGGGCTGCCGCGCGGGGTTGCCGGCTGGGAGTGCACGCGCGTCAACAAGATACTGGACCTGTCCAAACGTCATCATTACCGGGCGGAGGACTTCTTCTCTCCGGTAAGGGTGCGCTCGGGCAGGCTCGACCTGCGTCGGGGGAGCTTCTATATCCTGACGACCTACGAGCATCTGCGGCTGCCCCCGGACTGTGCGGCCGAGCTCCGGGCTATCGACCCTAGGTTTGGGGAGTTTCGGTCGCACTCGGCAGGGTTCTTTGACCCCGGCTGGGGACTGAAGGCAAAAGGCCAGCCAATCACGCTCGAGATAACTCCCCACGAGGACATGACCATCGAGCACGGTCAGACAATCGCACGGGTTCGCTACGAGAGGATGAAGGAAGTTCCTTCAGTGCTGTACGGTTCGGCCAAATCTAACTCCAGCTACAAAGGCCAAATCAAAGGTCCTAAGCTCTCGAAGCACTTCAAGTCATAAGTTCGACCCGGCCCGCGTACGCGCGGGCCGGTTTCTTTTTACGTTAGAGCGTGTAGGATAGAGGCATGATCTAGCGGCCACCATAGGTGTTTTACTCAGCTAACACTTAACACTATGGCTACTACTAAAGACTGCATATTTATCGAGGGGCTTAGGGTGGCAGGGAAGCACGGCGTGGGGGAGGCAGAGCGCAAGGTAGAGCAGGAGTTTGAGATATGGGCCAGGATGGAGGTAGACACTACGCGCGCGGCATTAAGCGACAAGCTTGAGGATGCGCTCGATTATGCTCCTGTTAAAGAAAAGATTATTGAAGTGATACAAGGTAAGAGTTTTTACCTTATCGAGAAGCTGGCAGATACGCTGTGCGCGCAAATATTGAAGGACAAGAGGATACGCACGGTCGAGCTCACAATAAAAAAGATAGCTATCTGGACCAACGGCGTCCCCGGCGTTACCATAACGCGCACAAACTAAGAGCCGCAGGCGGGGTGCCTGCGGCTCGTCTCTATTTTCCCATGCTCTTGAGCACGTCGAGGTACATATCCTCGACTATTTTTTCCTGCTTTTTGCCCGTCTTGACGTAGTGGTCGAGGCCCGGCGCGGAGTTGATTTCAATGACATGGTACGCCCCGGGTGCTTCGGTTATATCTCCCTCGACCATAAGGTCCACACCGCACAGGCGTAGTCCCATGTCACGGGTGAGCCGTACCGCAATCTTGCGGAACTCTGGATGTACCCGACCGGTCACATCTACCGAATCGCCTCCGGTTGAGAGATTCGCATTATCAAGCAGGAAGATGCGCTCACTTTTAGCGGGGACAAACCGCATGGTTATGCCGGCCCGCTCAAGTTTTGCGTACATGCGCGGGTCGTCGAACTTGATCATCGTGTCTCGGCTGCTTGCCAAGAAGTTGCGCTGCTTC
>Ga0172380_10002734_pt1 | contig 26253 bp, 30 predicted proteins | sample Leawe162metaG_FD_119747 | JGI IMG/M metagenome (GOLD analysis project Ga0172380, IMG submission 119747) | Leachate microbial communities from a municipal landfill in Southern Ontario, Canada - Leachate well 162 metaG | ecosystem: Engineered > Solid waste > Landfill > Unclassified | place...
AGGGGAGAGGTTCGACGACCTGTCGATAACGCGAGGGAGGGCGAAGCTCCGTCTGAGCCGTAATAAATGGGCTCACACGGAGGTTCGCCCTCCCATCGTTGACGTTACCCGCGGATTTGGGCCCACGGAACAGCGGTTGATTTCGGGCGGAAATCTTGAAAGACTTCGCGGGATGCCGATCGTGGGTATGTTTGAAGGATGCGATGCCTGGGCGGACGCCCGTCCCCCCGTGTTTTCCCCGACGCGGGCCCGCAGGAGGCCGGGCTTCCACGAGCGCCGGGATTGGAGACCGCCATGCTTTTGACCGAAGAGCAATTCGATCTGCTGAAAGGCGATCTGGATTACATCCTGGCGAGGACTTCGTGCAATTCGATCCAGCTTGCCAAAGGGCAAATTTTCAACGCGATGGAGCTGGACCCGGATGTCCTGCTCGACCTGGTGGAAGGGATGCCGGTTTCGGAGGCGCGTTGGCTCAGCGTCCCGCTGGATGCCCTCCGCCCGCTCATCGGCCGCCGCGCCCGTGGCGGCACCGGGCGGTTGTCGGCCGATGCGGGCGGGCTTTTGATCCCCGTTTGAAGAAGGATCAGACATCCTGAGCCGCGTCCGTCATGACCGGGGATCACCCGGGGATGAACCGTCCGATGCGGCAAACTGCATGTTGTGCAGCCGGTGATACAGCCCTTCCTGCGCGAGCAGGTCCCGGTGGCTTCCCTGTTCCACGATGCGGCCTTGGTCGAGCACCAGGATGCAGGTCGCTTTCACGATGGTGGAAAGCCGGTGCGCGATCACGATCGAGGTCCGGCGCTCCATCAATTTTTCCAGGGCGTCCTGGACCAGGCGTTCCGATTCCGTATCGAGGGCGGAAGTCGCCTCGTCGAGGATGAGGATGCGGGGGTCCTTCAGGACGACGCGGGCGATGGCGATCCGCTGCCGCTGCCCGCCGGAGAGTTGGACGCCTTTTTCTCCGAGCCATGTCTCGTAGCCGTGAGCGAGGCCGGAAATAAACTCGTCCGCATGGGCCGCGACAGCCGCCCGCTTCATCTCCGCGTCGCTCGCTCCGGGCCGTCCGTAGCGGATGTTGTCGGCGATCGTCCCGGAAAAGAGGATGTTGTCCTGCATGACGATGCCGATCTGCCGCCGCAGCGAATGCACGTTGAATTCCCGGATGTCTTTTCCGTCGAAAAGGATCCGGCCCCCGGTCGGGTCATAAAACCTCGCCATCAGCGTGATGAGCGTGCTTTTTCCGGAACCGCTCGGGCCGACCAGCGCGAACGTGGTGCCGGGCGGGACTTCGAAGCCGATGTGGTGGAGTGTGGTGTGCTGCGGGCGGTAGGCGAACGACACGTCCTCGAAGGTGACCCGGCCATCCAGGTCCCGCAGCGCGGGCAGGGATTCGTTTTCCGGAATGTGCGGGCGCGTGTCGAGCAGCGCGAAAATCTTTTCGAGCGACGTCGCCGCCTGCTGCATCACCGCGTTCGAGTCCACGATCCGCGTGATGGGCGCGTAGAGGAGCCCAAGGTAAAAAAGAAAGGCGGTGAGCTGGCCGACGGTGAACGCGCCGCCCGGCTGCATGACCAGCCACGAGCCGTAGGCCAGGACGGCAAAAAGCCCCAGGCCCGAGATGAGGTCGGCCCCCACGGTGAGGAGCGTGTTCCGCCAGGTGATGCGGTTGAAGTTCGTGAAATCCGCCTCGATCCGCTTCTGGAAATTTTCCACTTCGACCCCCTCCATCGCGAAGGCGCGGACCAGCCGGGTGCTGGCGATCCGCTCGTGGAGGAAGCTCATGACCTTGTCCCAGTTTTGCCTGTGGCGCCGGCTCTCGATCCGCAGGCGGCGCCGGTGCCATTTGTAATTCGCGACGAACAGGGGCAGGATGGCGTAGGTGACGAGAGCGAGGTGCCAGTTCGCGTTCAGCAGCAGGGCCATCACGCCGACCACTGTGACAAGATCGCCGATCAGGTTCACGGAGACCCCGGTCACCAGCGCGTAGAGGGCCCCGGTGTCGGTGCTGATGCGCGAAACGATTTTCCCCGTGTGCCGGGCGTCATAGAACCTCAGGGAAAGGCTCTGGAGATGCCGGAATATGGCGACCCTCATGTCGCAGGTGATCCGCATCCCGGTCTGCTGCATGCGGAAATTCCTCGCGAGGATCACCCCGCTTCTCGCCACGACGGCAACGAGGAATGCCGCCAGGATCCACGCCACGTGCAGCCAGGGTTCCCCGGAGGCCGCCAGATCCACAATCCGCCCGATCAAATACGGGCGGACCAGCTCGAGGATCGCCGCGACGAGCAGCAGGGCAAAGATCCCCAACAGCCTCGGCCAGTAAACAAGCAGCGAGGGCAGAAACCTCCGGATGGTCGGCCAGATTTCAGACCCGGATCGGTGGTGTGGCATGAGAATGGTTCCCCACGACTGGAACCAATCGCCCCTGACTGCAAGCGAAAAGTGGCCCCGGGGATCTTTCGTCCGAACAAAAGATGAGAGAGTCCTGTTTTCCGGGGCAATTATTCCTGATTTTTCCTGTGCAGGACGAAAAGATTGGTGCATATGTTCCCCAGGATTTTTGACCCAAATCAATGACAGCCACGACCGCAGATTCCCCCCTTGGTGACGGAGCCTCGCATTCCCGGGTGGAGGAGGGCTTTTTCCGGAAATACCTTTGGAGCTACGACCACAAGATGATCGGTCTCCAGTATTTCTGGACGGCGCTGTTTTTTCTCTTTGTGGGAGGGGGCCTGGCGCTGCTCGTGCGCTACCAGCTGGCGGTGCCGGGGGCTGTGGTGCCGGTCATCGGCCAATTCCTTCCGCAGACGATCGCGGTCGATGGGGTGATCGTTCCCGGCGGCTACAACATGCTGGTGACGATGCACGCCACGATCATGGTTTTCTTTGTGGTGATGCCGATCCTGATCGGGGCGTTCGGGAACTATCTGATCCCGTTGCAGATCGGGGCCGGCGACATGGCGTTCCCGCTTTTGAACGAGTTGAGCTACTGGCTTTACGTGGTTTCCGGTTTCGTGATCCTGGGGGCGTTTTTTGCGCCCGGGGGCGCGCCGGGAACCGGCTGGACCGCGTATGCCCCGCTGAGTGCCGTGGCGGCCTACAGCGGGACGCGGGTGGGGCAGAGCCTGTGGGGGGCTGCGATTTTCATCAACGGGCTCTCCTCGATCGCGGGCGCGACGAACTACATCACGACAATCGTAAATTTGCGCGCCCCCGGCATGAGGATGTTCCGCATGCCGTTGACGGTCTGGTCGCTGTTCGTGACGGCGATCCTGCTCGTCCTGGCGGTGCCGGTGCTTTCGGCGGCGGCCGCCATGCTCTTTGCGGATTTGAATCTCGGGACCAGTTTTTTTAAGCCCGCCGGTGGGGGGCAGCCGCTGCTCTGGCAGCACCTGTTCTGGTTCTTCGGGCACCCGGAGGTTTACATCATGGTCCTTCCCGCGATGGGGCTCGCGTCCGACATCATCTCGGTCTTTTCGCGCAAGCCGATCTTCGGCTACAAGGCCATGGTTTATGCGATGATGGCGATCGGGGTGCTGGGGTTCATGGTCTGGGGGCACCACATGTTCGTGAGCGGGATGAACCTCACGCTCAGCGCGGCCTTTTCCGTCTCGACGATGGTGATCGCGGTCCCGTCCGCGATCAAGACCTTCAACTGGCTGGGGACCGTGTGGAGGGGGTCGATCGAATTCAAGACGCCGATGTGTTTCGCGCTGGCGTTTGTCTCGATGTTTGTCATCGGCGGGCTCAGCGGGATTTTCATGGCTTCGACCCCGGTCGACCTGTTTGTGCATCACACGTATTTCATCGTGGCGCACATCCACTACGTGCTCTTCGGGGGGAGCCTCTTCGCGATTTTCGGGGCGGTCTATTTCTGGTTTCCGAAGATGTTCGGAAGGATGCTCGACGAGCCGCTCGGGAAACTCCATTTCCTGTTGACGTTCGTCTTTTTCAACATGGCCTTCTTCCCGATGCACAACCTGGGCCTCGGGGGGATGATGCGGCGGATCGCGGATCCGACGGTCTACCAGCACCTGCGCCAGCTCCAGCCGTTGAACCAGATCAGCACGATCGGCGCGATGGGCCTGGGCTTCACCACGTTTCTCTTCGTTTGGAACATCATCCACTCGCTCCGCAACGGGCCGAAGGCACCGGCCAACCCCTGGCATTCCAACACCCTGGAATGGACGGTCCCGTCGCCTCCGGGACACGGGAATTTTCCCGAGACGCCCACGGTTTATCACGGGGCCTACGAATACAGCGTGCCCGGGCTGGAAGAGGACTACCTGCCCCAGAACGTGCCCGCCCCCGGGCATGCCCGCCTGGATTCGCATTAGCCGCTTGCCTGTCCGCTGAAATCCGGATCGAATATTCCGCGCAATGGCCGAATCACGTCACGACAAATCCGAAACTGGGCTCCACCTTTGGGCGCACCTGACCCTCGCGGCCACGTTTCTCCTGCTGTGCAGCGGGGGGGTCGTGACCTCGAAAGGAGCTGGCATGACGGTCCCCGACTGGCCGACGACCTACGGGTATAACATGTTCTTGTTTCCGGTTTCGAAGTGGGTGGGCGGGATTTTTTACGAGCACAGCCACCGGCTCATCGCCTCCGGTGTGGGGCTGATGACATTGGTCCTCGCGGTGTGGGTGTCCGTTGCCGACCGGCGCCGGTGGGTGAAATTCCTCGGGGTGGCTGCGTTTGTCGCGGTCTGTGTGCAGGGCGTGCTCGGCGGGCTGCGGGTCACGCTTTACAAGGACGAGCTCGGGATTTTTCACGCGCTGCTCGCCCAATCGTTTTTTTGTGCCGTCGGGATCCTCTGCGTGGCCACGGGCGGAAAGTTCCTGCGCGGGGAGTGGGATGTGTTCGACCCGGACCGCGCGCTCAGGGATTTGGTTCTCGCGACGACGGCGCTTGTCTTTGTCCAGCTCGGCCTGGGAGCGACGATGCGGCACGAGCATGCCGGGCTCTCGATCCCGGATTTTCCGCTCGCCTACGGAAAAATGCTCCCCGACACCTCGCCGGAAGCGATTGCCGCGATCAATGCGAGGCGGGTCGCGGAGGGCCAGGTGCCGACCACTGCCCTGTTCATCTGGGTGCAGATGGCCCACCGGGCGGTGGCGGTCCTGATCGTCGCGGGAGTCATCGCCGTCTTCCGGAGGGCCGCGACGGCATCGAGGCTGCGCGTGACCAAGCTCTGGAGCTCGGTGTGGCTCGGGCTGGTGGTTGCACAGGCAGCGCTCGGAGCCTGGACGATCTGGTCGGACAAGGCGGCTGACATCGCGACCACCCACATGGCGTTGGGCGCGCTGATCCTCCTGCTGGGAGCGCTGTTCTCGTTCAGGCTGTGTCGGGCCACTGAAGCACGGAGGTTCCAGGCTCCCGATCCCGGAATTTCCACCGTTCTCGCCTCAAGAGTCGCATGAAATCCGTCACCGCCGTTTCGCGGGAGAAGCCGGAATCCGTCCTCGGGGACGTGATGGAGCTCGTGAAGGCGCGTCTTTCCCTGCTGGTGTTGATCACGACGCTGGTGGGCTTTCTTCTCGGCTGGCGGGGTCCGCTGGACTGGGGGCTCCTTGCCGCGACGCTCACCGGCACGGCGCTTTGCGCGGGAGGGGCCGCTGCGCTCAACCAATGGTGGGAGCGCGATCTCGACGCGCGCATGAAACGAACCCGCGCGCGCCCACTCCCCGCCCGGCGGATGCAGCCGCTTGACGCGCTGCTCTTCGGGCTGTTTTTTTCCGCGGTCGGCGTGGTGATACTGGGGCTCTTCGCAAATCCACGCGCCGCCTTTCTGGCGTTTGCCACCATCGCCATCTACATCCTCGTTTACACGCCGATGAAGCGCTGGAGCTCCCTCAACACGCTTGTGGGCGCGGTGCCGGGAGCCCTGCCGCCGCTGATCGGCTGGGTCGCGGCGAGAGGGCGCTACGACCTGGAAGGGTGTCTGCTCTTTGCGGTTCTCTGGTTCTGGCAGATGCCGCATTTCCTCGCCATCGCCTGGATGTATCGCGAGGACTACGCGGACGCCGGGTGCGTCATGATCTCGAGAGATGATCCCCGGGGCAACATCACGTCCCGCCAGGCCCTGCTGTATTCGCTCTGCCTGTTGGTCATCACCCTGCTCCCCGGTCTCATCGGCTTCAACTCCCCGCTCTACTTCTTCGTGGCACTGGTTCTGGGAACCGCCTTCTGCGGCTTTGCGATGGACTTCGTTCTGCATCGCGACCGGTCCGCCGCGCGCCGACTGTTTTTCTGCTCGATCCTTTATCTGCCGCTTCTGCTCGGAGCCCTGGTCGCAACCACCCGATGAAATTCTCGAACCTGCGCCTGATCCTGATGTTGTGGGGTTTCGCCCTGGCCCTCGCGGCCACGGTGGTTTTTTTGATGCTCCTCCGAGGTCCCGCTGTCGCCCTGTAAATCTATGTCCACCGCCGTTCTCGCCCACGATTCCCGCGCCCATCACGGGGCCTCACCCGCCACCTGCAAATTCGGGATGATCATTTTTCTGTTCTCCGAAGCCATGTTGTTCGCGGGGCTGATTGCCGGGTATTTTGTTCTCCGGTGGACGGCGACCGGCTTTCCGTGGCAGCCTGGCAGCGCGTGGCCGCCGGACGCCTCGCTCCCCCACCTCCCGGTCTTCCTGACGTCGGTCAACACGGTTTTCCTTGTCTCGAGCAGTTTCACCTTCCACTTCAGCGAGGCCCGCGTGCGGGAAGGAAAGTCCGGGCTGGGCTTGCTCGCGCTGACGATTCTCCTGGGGGCGACGTTCGTCGTGATCCAGGGGTTCGAGTGGGTCCACCTGTATCACGAGGGGCTCTGGTTCGACAAAGGCGGCATCTACGGGTCGTCGTTTTTTGTCATCACCGGGTTCCACGGCATGCACGTGGCGATCGGCGTGTTGCTGATTGTCTGGTGCTTTCTGCGGCAGTCGATGACGCGGTGTTTTACCCCGGGGCACCACCCGGCCCTGGCGAATGTGGCGCTCTACTGGCACTTCGTCGATGTCGTCTGGATCTTCCTGTTCACGCTGCTCTACTGGGTCTGAGGGGTGGGGAAGGCCGGAAATATTCCGCAGATCGGCTGGGTGATCGCGTTTCTCGGCTTCGCGACCCTTGTCGCGTTTGCCTATTCGGGCCTCAGGGGCCTGCGCCCTGCCGCCACCCCGGCCCGCCTGGCCCCGATCGCCCGGGTTCCGGATTTTCATCTCCTCGACCAGACGGGGAAGCCCTTTGGCCTCGCCGATCTCGAAGGGAAAATCTGGGTGGCCAGTTTCATCTTCACCCGCTGCACGGGACCGTGTCCGCTCATCAGTTCCCGCATGGCGGAGATCAACAAAACGGTGGGGCGGGAAGGCGGGGGAGTCGGGCTCGTCAGCTTCTCGACCGATCCCGGGTTCGACCGCCCGGATGTCCTGGCCGCGTATGCCTCCAAACTCGGTGCCGACCCCGCCCGGTGGAAATTCCTCACCGGCCCGCAGGAAGACATCGAAGCCGTCGTGGTCAAGGGCCTTCTTCAACCGCTCGCGAAGGAACCTGACGGCACCCCGGCCCATTCGACGCGCCTCGTCCTCGTGGACCGGAGGGGACGCCTGAGGGGATGCGAGGATGGCGGCGATCCGGAAGCGGTTCAAAAGCTTCTCATGGACATCGGCGATCTCCTGCGCGAGGATCCTTCCAAGGAACCATGAAGCCTGCACCGTCGATCTCCGCCGCCCTTCTGTTCCATCACGGCGCGATGGCCTGCGTGGGCTGCCGCGAGCCGGGGGCCTTCGGCCCCGATGAGCCCCAGACCGTGATGGCCGGCGTGGCGTTCTCGTGGAGCGTCATCACCATGCTCGCAATCGTGGCCGCCCTCATTGGCGGCCTGGGATTTTACATCACGAAAACCTGCGGGCGGGTGGACCGCGAAAACGGCACGCGATGACGGTCGCGGATCTCCCGGCGCTGAATGCCGGACTCAACGCCACTGCCACGGTCCTGCTTCTTGCGGGGTTTGTGCTCATCAAGACAGAACGCAAACTGGCGCACAGGAACTGCATGGTCGCGGCCTTCGTCGTCTCCTGCGTCTTTCTCGCGACCTACGTGCTCCACAAGGTCCTGGTGCACGGGGTCCACACGCCCTTCGGCGGGGCGGGACCCTGGAAAACCTTTTACTACGGAATGCTGGCGACGCACGTGTTCCTGGCGATGGTCATCGTGCCGTTGATCCTCGTCACGATGACGCATGCCGCCAAGGCGCGGTTTGAGAAGCACCGCGCCTGGGCCCGGTGGACGTTCCCGCTCTGGCTCTATGTCTCGGTGACCGGCGTGCTGGTTTATTTCATGCTCTACCAATGGTTCCCGAGGGCATGACGCCGAAGGGGGTCGCCCACCCGGGCGTGCTGGATGCGTTCGCCTACGACGGGCGCCGCGACACGCTCGTGCTCGCGATGTATGAAACCCGCGAATGGACGGGCGGGGAACCCCAGCTATTCCAGCTCCAGGAAAAGCTCAACGCCTACGCCTCTTTCATCCTCGACGGGGAAATGGCGGAGTCGTTTCCCCAATACGCGGACCGGCCTGTCGAGATCCAGCTCCGCACCAGGCACGAGCCGGACGACGTCGCCCTCCGTCTCCTGGCCGCAGCCCGCGAACAACTGGCCCTGCAGCAGATCCGCCTGGAAGTCATCCTCGCGGAGGGGTCGGACGGGGCTGTTCCCGGAGACGGCTGCGGGCATGAGTTCATTTGAACCGGGCTAATCCCGCAGTGCGGCGTCGAAGCGTTTGGCGGTGTTCGCATATCCCGGATACCGTCCCGCATCGCCGCCCGAGGGCTTGAACCGCCAGTGCTTGTAGGACCACAGCCAGCATTCCGGGGCCTCCCGAATGCCCGGCTCCAGCACATCCCAACATTGCTGGGCAATTTCGGTCGGCGTGGCATCCGGCGGATATTCCAGCGGCTTGTGATAGATCATCCGGTATGTGCCGTCCGGTTGGGGGCGGCATTCCGCAGGCACGATCCGGGCCCCGGTATGAAGGGCGAGGGCCGCGTGCATCTGGGTCACGCAGGTTTTGAGGCCGGAGAATTCATCGATGATGACGCTGGCCTCGTTGGGATCGAGATTCAAATCGACCACCGCGCAAAAATAGCCGCCGCTTTTCAGATGTTTCAGCATCCGGGCAATCGCGCGCTCCTGGGGGATGATCGCATGGCCGGTGCTGCTGCGGAGCCGGTCGAAATGGCGCCCGAGCAGGGGGTTCTTCAGCTTCTGGGCCACGATGATTCCCGGCCCGTAAAAAAAGTGCAGATTCTGCCCCAGCCACTCGAAGTTGGAAAAATGCGTCGTGACGAAGATTGTGGGCCCGATGGGTCCGCGCGCGTCAAGTCCCTCGGTGCGGATGATGTTCGCTGCGGTTTTCCGGGTGAGATTCGGCGACCAGAAAAGCTCGAACATGGTCCTTGCGAAGCTCCGGTAAGCGGATTCGGCGATGCGTCGCTTTTCCATCCGCCCGATGGTGTTGCCGAAAACGGAATCGAGGTTTTGCATCGAGACCTCCCGGCCGCGGGGATCCATGCGGTAGGCGATCGAGCCGATCGGGGCGGCAAGCCACACCAGGCAGCGGTGGGGAAGCCACAGCACCAGCTGACCTGCAACTCGAAGGCCCACATACTCGAGCCATTGCCGGATCGTCACTCCGGCTGCCGCCTCATGCCGTCCGGCCTTTTTGGAAAAGACCATTTGCGCATCATCGGGGCAATCCGCCTTTCTGCAACGACAAATTCCGTCAAGCTGGGAGGCCCTAAAACCGGCCTCAGGGCAAGCCGGCGGCCTTCCAATCGACGCCCCGCATGTCGCCGGTGTCGAGGAATTTCTGATGCATGGCGAAGGCGGCGCTGAGGGTGGTGGGGGTCTGGCCTTTGGTGACGCTGTCGAAGTAGCCGTGGAGTTCGCGGCGGAAGTCGGGATGGGCGCAGTTTTCCACGATCAGGCGGGCGCGCTCATGCGGGGTTTTGCAGCGGAGGTCGGCAACCCCGTTTTCGGTGACGATGACCTGCACCGAGTGCTCGCTGTGGTCCATGTGGCTGACGAGGGGGACGATCGGGCTGATCTTGCCGCCCTTCGCGAGCGAGGGGCAGGTGAAGATCGAGATGTATCCGTTTCGGGTGAAGTCTCCCGATCCCCCGATGCCGTTCATCATGCTCGAGCCCATGACGTGCGTGGAATTCACGTTGCCGAAGAGGTCGACCTCGATGGCTGTGTTGATCGTGATGATGCCGAGGCGGCGGACCATTTCCGGGTTGTTCGTGATCTCCTGCGGGCGGAGGCAGATGTGCTTTTTGTAAAAATCCAGATCCGCGTAGACCTCTTTCAGGAGGCCGGGGCTGACGGTGAGGGACGTTCCGGTGACGAATTTGCATTTCCCTTTTTGGATGAGGGAGATCACCGAGTCCTGGATCACCTCCGAAAACATCTCAAACGGCGGGATGTCGGTGTTTTCGCCAAGCGCGGCGAGCACGGCATTCGCGATGTTGCCGACCCCGGACTGGAGCGGAAGGAACTCCTTGGGGATCCGTCCGGCGCGGATTTCGCCCGCCAGAAACCCGGCGACGTTCTGGCCGATTCTCTGCGTGGTTTCGTCGGAAGGGTCGAAGGCGGCCACCTCGTCCGGGAGGTCGGTTTCGACGATGCCCGCGATCTTTGCGGGATCGACCTTGATGAAAGGAGTTCCGATCCGCGAGGAGCAGTCCGAGAGGGGGATGGGTTTGCGGTGCGGAGGATCCAGGGGCTGGTAGATGTCGTGCAGGCCGCGCAGGGCCGGAGGGTGGTTGCGGTTGAGTTCCACAAGGATCTTCTCGGCGACGCCGCAGAATGTCGGGGCGGCTCCCACCGAGGTGGTCGGCACGATCTCGCCGTCCTCGGTCACATCGCAGGCCTCGACGACAGCCCACTGGAATTTTCCGAGAAACCCGTAGCGGACCTGTTGCGGGAGCGTGGAGAGATGCATGTCGAAGAAACGCGTCCGCCCGGCGTTGATGGCCGCGCGGAGGTGTTTGTTCGATTGGTAGGGGGTGCGCCAGGAGATGGCCTCGGCGAGGGCGAGTTCGCCGTCGAGGGACTGCCCGGTCGAGGCACCGGTGACGACGCCGATCTGGAGCGGGCGTCCGGCCTCGTGCTCCGCCTTGGCGCGCCTGGCGAGGGCGGTGGGAATCGCCTTGGCCGCCCCGGCGGGCGTAAACCCGCTGAACCCGATCGTGTCGCCGTTTTCGATGAGGGCCGCCGCTTCGTCGTCGGTCATGAATTTGTCCCTGATTGCCATGTGTGTTTCGCAGGTTTGTGGTTGTTCGTGTCTGGTAAAGCCGGTCAATCTATCTCGGACAGTTTCTCGATACTTTGATGTCCGACAAGAAATTCCGAGTCCCTTTCGTCGAGAAGCCTGATGTTTCCCAGGGGATCGAGGCCGGTAAACCGCCCGGTGATTTTGTCCCCGTGCGCGAGGGAGATTTCCACCGGGACCGGGCGGCTCCACCGGAGGTTCAGCCCGTCGATGGCGGCCTTCATCCCACCTTCTTCCATCGCCTGGTGGGCATCGGCGAGCGCATCCAGGGTGCGCACGGCCATCCCATCCACCGAAGGAACGGATTCCGACACGCGGGCGATGTTCGTCGAGAGGGGCTCCAGCGAGGGGTCCGACGTCCAGGGGGCGTTCGAGATATTCAGGCCGAAGCCGACGATGAGCACGTCTTTGGCGGATTGCTCGATCAGGAGTCCGCCGAGTTTTTTTTTGCCCGACATGAGGTCGTTCGGCCAGCGGAGACGAGCCGATGGGACGCGCAGGCCGTCGAGCATCCGGACCAGGTGGAGGCCGGCCATCAGCGAAAACCCCGCCCACTTTGCCACGCCGCCCTCCGATGGGAGGACGGCTGAGATCCACAGTCCGCCGGGGTCGGAGACAAACGCCCGTCCGAACCTGCCGCGCCCGCCGGTCTGCCGGTCCGCGCGCACCGCGCTCCACGCGGGGAGGTCGCGGGCGAGGTCGTTGGTCGAACCTGCCGTGGCGCACTCGCAGAGCCTCCATCCGGCTTTGCCGACCCCGTTGGTCACTTTCATGTCCGGTATGGTTCCGTTCATCCGGGCAGGAGAGAAGCCCCCTTCATATCACCCCGAGTCCCTTGAGCAGGGAGAGCATGATGGCGGCGGCCATGACCGAGCCGATCTGGCCGCCGGTGTTGGCGCCCATGGCGTGCATGAGGAGGTAGTTGTGCTTGTTCCAGCGCTGGCCCTCGTGTTGGACGAGACGGGCCGCCATGGGATACGCCGAGATGCCGGCCGCCCCGACGAGCGGGTTCACTTTTCCGCCGGAAAGGAGATACCAGATTTTCCCGAGGAGGATGCCGCCGACGGTGTCGATGGTGATCGCCACAAGCCCAAGGCCGAAGACCATGAGAGTCTCGCGGGTCAGGAACTGGGAGCCGGACATGGTCCCGCCGATGGCCAGCCCGAGAAAGAGGGTCGCGATGTTGGCGATTTCATTTTCCGAAGCGTTTGCCAGCCGCGGGACCACCCCGCTGACTTTCATGAAATTCCCGAGCATGATCATGCCCATCAACGGGAGGCCCTGCGGGGCGATGATGCCGGTGATGGCCGTGACGACCACGGGAAACGCGATGAGCGCAGCCCGGGAGACCTTGCCCTTCGGGCTCGGCATCTTGACCTCACGCTCTTTGCGCGTCGTGAGGAGCCGCATGATCGGCGGCTGGATCACCGGGACGAGAGCCATGTAGGAATACGCAGCGACCGCGAGCGCCCCGACCATGGCGGTCGGGATTTTGTTCATCCCGGCAAACATGTTTGAGACAAAAATCACGGTCGGGCCGTCGCAGGCACCGATGGCAGCGACCGAGACCGCCTCCTCCTTGGAGAAACCAAGTGCCAGCGCGAGCAGGAGGGTGATGAAGATCCCGAGCTGCCCCGCCGCTCCAAACAGGAGCAGCCGGGGATTGGAGAGGAGAGGGGAAAAATCCGTCATCGAGCCGATCCCCACGAAGATCAGGAGCGGATAAAGCTCGTTTGCGATGCCAAAGTCGTAGAGCGTCCTGAGGATCCCGCCCGCACCCATCACCTCGCTCAGGGGCAAATTCACGAGGAGGCACCCGAAGGCGATCGGGAGGAGCAGCAGGGGTTCGACCCCCTTCGAGATGGCCAGCCAGAGCATCACGCAGGCGACAGCGATCATGATCACATTCGGACCGCCGTGCGCGAAGAGAAACCGCACGCCTTCGAACAGCGCCCCCAGCGCACTCAGGATTGAGTCCGCCACTACTTGTCCTCCTTCCCGGTGGGACGGACGGGGAAAAAGGCGACCAGGGCGCCGATGATGAGCGTGAGCAGAAACAATGTTGCCAGCGTGCCGCCCATTCCGACGACCAGCATGGTGATTCCAAATGTGAGGTTGTTCATGGGGTCAGGGGGTTTTCTGCGGGTCCGGGAACGCGCGGCTGTGCCAGACGGAGAGGACGATCGACACGATGAGAACGACGGCGATCACGAGCAGGGGAACGAAGAGGTGCTCGTCGAACCAGCTGCCGACCGGGCCGTAAAGGTCCGCGATCATTTTCGCGCCGATAAAAAAGAGGATCACGCTCACGCCGTGCTGCAGGAACTTGAACATGGCCATGACTCCACGGATCGCGAAAAAGAGTGACCCCAAGCCCAGCACCGCAAAGACGCTGGAGGTGACGACAACAAAGGGATCCGTGCTGATGCCCATGATCGCGGGGATCGAGTCCAGCGCAAAAACCACATTGGTGCTCCCGATGACAAGGAACACCAGGAAGAGCGGGGTGATGCAGGACCGGCCTTCGTGCCGGACCACGAGCCGCCTGGTGGACGGGTCGCCGTCGTAGAGCGGAAAAACCCTTGCTGCGATTCGGTAGAAGAGGTTCCGCTTCGGGTCGATGTGCTCGTCTCCGCCGCAGGTCAGCATCTTCCAGGCTGTCCAGATCAGGAGGACGCCGAAGAGCGAAATCAGCCAGTGGAACCGCTCGACCAGGGCGACCCCGAAAAGTATGAACCCGATCCGCAGCACGATCGAGAGGAGGATTCCCAGCTTGATGAGTTTTGGCTGGGCGAAATCCCGGACGTCCATGAGCGAGAAGATCAGGATGAAGACGAAAAGGTTGTCGACCGAGAGCGAATACTCGGTGAGGTATCCGGTGACGAAAAGGAGCGAGATTGCGGGGCCCTGCGGATGCACGAAGTAAACCACCGCCCCAAAAGCGAGCGCCACCGTGATCCAGAGCCCCGTCCACCGAAGCGCGGAAGCCACGCCGACTGCCGAATGACGGTGCGTGATGACAAAGAGATCCAGGGCGCAGACCACGAGCACGGTCGCTGCGAATAACGCCCATAGCATCGTGACGGGATCCATGCGCTTTTCAGGTTCCGGACGCCCCGGTCAATTTCCGGTCAATATGGTTCCCGTGTTGCATGGGCCTACCGGAATGTGTGCGAGCGGAAGATGCTGCGCCGACCTTCGCGGGACCACATGAGGGATTCGTCCGGGGTCACCGAGACGATGCGATGGTGGTCGCCGAGCGTGCAGTAGACAGCTCCCACGATGGCCGTAAAAACGTCCGCCGCGATCCCGTCGGCAGCCTGCTGCGGGGGGCAGGCGGGCGCGGGAGACGGAGCCTGGTGCGGCTTGTTTTCCGGGGCCGACGTGCCGCGCAGGCTGCGGACCTCCGTCTTCAGGTCGGACACGATTTTCGCGAGGACCAGAAGCCCTGCCATGACGAGCAGGAGCACGGCTGTCTCCAGCTTTATGATGTCGGTGGCGGCGGCGGCGAGAAGGGTGTTCATGGGCCCTCAGGAAAGCGTGACCAAAACCTGCCCTTCCTCGACAACGTCGGCGGGCGCAACGTGGATCGTGGCCACGGTGCCGTCGTGCTCGGCGTAGACAAAGGTGTTCATCTTCATGGCCTCGACGGTCGCCAGCTGGGTGCCGGAGGCCACCTTCTGCCCCACCTGGCAGTCGATCGAGACGACGCGTCCGGCGAGCGGGCTCGTGACCGCTCCGGCTCCTGCGGGGACTGCGGAGGCCGCAGGCTTGGGGGCCGAGGATGGGGGGGGCGCAATGCTGGTCTGCTGGAACGCGGGAACGCCCGGCTGGCCGACTGTCGGCCTGCCCTGCTCGTCGAGCGTCTCGACAACGACATCGAACACTTTTCCGTCAACGGTAATGCGTAGCTTTTTCATGTTTTAGGGTCCTTCAACCGGGGTTCGTCAGAGCGGGATATTGCCGTGCTTTTTCGGCGGGCGCGTTTCGCGTTTGGAGAGGGTGTTGCGGAGCGCCATGGCCACCATGGCCCTTGTCTGGGCGGGGCGGATCACGTCGGTGATCAGCCCTTTGCCGGCCGCCTGGTAGGGCGAGGCGAATTTGGCGCGGTAATCGGCGATGAGTTTGGCTTCGCACGAGGGGTCCTTTTCGATCTCCCGCTTGTAGAGGATCTTGACCGCGCCCTCGGCACCCATGACGGCGATTTCGGCGGTCGGCCACGCGAAGACGAGGTCCGCCCCGAGATCCTGGCTGCACATGGCGAGGTAGGCTCCGCCGTAGGCCTTCCGCAGGATGATCGTGATCTTCGGCACAGTCGCCGCACCGTAGGAAAAGAGCATCTTTGCCCCGTGTCGGATGATGCCGCCACGCTCCTGGGCGACGCCGGGGAGGAACCCTCCGGTGTCCACAAGCGTCACGATCGGGGTGTTGAAAATGTTGCAGAAGCGGATGAACCGCGCCGCCTTGTCCGAGGCGTCGATATCGATCGCCCCGGCCTTGACGGCCGACTGGTTGGCGATGATCCCGACCACGACCCCCTGGATCCGCCCAAACCCGACGACGATGTTCTTCGCGAAATCCATCTGGACCTCGAGGAAGTCGGCATCGTCCACGAGCCGTCCGATCACGTCCTTCACGTTGATCGGGTTTTTGCCGTCCTCCGGAACGAGATCGTCCATCCCCGGGTCGTCGTCCAGCACGAGTGGGCGGGCCAGGTCATGCGGCGGGTCCATGATGTTGTTCGACGGGAGAAACGAGAGGAGCTTCCGGACGATCGCGACCGCGTGCGCGTCGTTGTCCGCGACAAAGTGGATGTTTCCGCTGATGGTGGCATGGGCGGCCGCGCTGCCGACCTCGGCCATCGTGCATTTCTGGCCGGTCGCGGCAAAAATGACCTCCGGGCCGGTGATGAACATGTTCGCCTGGTCCTTGACCATGACCTGGAAATCGGTCAGCGCCGGCGAATAGGCCGCGCCCCCCGCGCAGGGTCCGGCGATCACCGCGATCTGCGGGACCACGCCGGAAAGATAAACGTTCTTGAAAAACACCTTCCCGTAACCCGAGAGCGACTCAACGCCTTCCTGGATGCGCGCGCCACCCGAGTCGTTGAAGCAGACGACGGGCATGCCGGATTGCTGGGCGTAGTCCATGATGTCGCAAATTTTCTGCGCGTGCATGGCACCGAGCGATCCTCCCGCCACCGTGAAGTCCTCGCTGTATGCGGCCACCGGGCGGTTGCCGACGTATCCGGTGCCGCTCACCACGCCATCCGCAGGCAGCTCCTTTTTCTCCATGCCGAAGTTGTGGCACGCATGCTGGGCGTGCATGCCGAACTCCATGAATGTTCCCTCCTGGAAGAGGTTGTCGAGACGGTCGCGGGCGGTCATGAGCCCCTTCTTGCGGCGGGCTTCCAGCTTGTCTTTGCCTCCCCCGGCGAGCACTTTCTCGCGGCGGGCTTCCAGTTCTTCGATGAGTTCCTTTTTGATGGGCATGTCGGTGGGGTGGGTTAGTGCCCGCAGGGGCAGGCACCGGGTTTCGGTTGGCAGAACTCGGTGAGGACGCCGAACGAACTTTTCGGGTGCACGAAGGCGACCAGTTTTCCTCCAGCCCCGTCGAAGGGGACTTCGTGGATCAGGCGGGAGCCGGACTCTTTCGCCTGGGCGAGCTGGCCGACGATGTCGGTCGTCGCAAACGCGATGTGGTGGATCCCCTCGCCCCGGGTCTCGAGGAATTTCGCGATCGTGCTCTCCGGGTCGGTCGGCTCCAGCAGCTCGAGATGCACCTCCCCGCACGCGAAGAATGCCGTGCGCACCTTCTGGGAGGGCACTTCCTCGATGCTCCCGCATTTCAGCCCGAGGGTTTTCTCGTAGTAGGGCAGGGCCGCCTCGATGGATTTCACGGCGATGCCGAGGTGATCAATTTTTTGAATAGTAGCGCTCATCGGAATGTATTATTAGGAAATCTAATATATGCGGGTGTGGCAAGAACTTTTTGTCGGCCGAAAGAATTTCGGGAAAAGCGGGATGTGTCCTGCCGGGCACCCGCGACAAAGACACCATCAGGTTGATCCCGGCAGCCGTCCCTCCGGGCTTTCCTGCAGGGCGGAGTGGGCGCGGGCGACGCGGATGTATTTTTCCGCCCAGGCCCGGAGTCCGGCGCGTTCTTCGGGGCCGAGTGCGCGGACGACTTTTCCCGGGGTGCCCATGACCATCGAGCCGGCGGGGATTTTCGTGCGGGGAGTGACGACGGTCCCGGCGGCGATGAGGCATTGGTCTCCGATTTCCGCGCCATCCAGGACCACGGCCCGCATGCCGACGAGGCATTCGTCGCCCACGGTGCAGGCATGGACGATCGCCCCGTGGCCGATGGTGCAGTAGGCTCCGACGATGGCGGGCAGATCATCCGCGAGGTGGATGATCGAGCCGTCCTGGACGTTCGAGCCCTCGCCGATGACGATCGATTCGATGTCGCCGCGCAGGACGCACCCATAGAAGACGCTCGAGTCTTTGGCGAGGCGGACGTCGCCCATGATGCGGGCGTCCTTCGCGACAAAGGCGGCCTCGGAAAGTTGGGGCTGGCGGGAAAGGAATTTTTCGATGCGGGATTGGATGGTCATAGGGTTCGAGGAGTCGGGCAGGACGAGAAACGGGCGGGTTTTCCCATGTGCGCCCGGGAGTGCGGGCCGGGGATTTCGGTCAGGATTTCCGGGCGCATGGGAGGGAGGGGTCAGGCGGCCATTTTTCTGCCGCTGGCGGCGAGAAGGCGGTCGTAGAGGAGGATATGGTGTTTGGCGGCGGCAGCCCAGGAGAAATCCGCGGCGCGTGCGGCTTCAACCAACGGGGCAAGATCGGCGGTCCTTGCGGCACGGCCGATCGCATCCCGCAGGGCCTCGACGGAGCCGTTGTAAAAGACAAAGCCGTTGCCGTTGCCGGTGACCGGATCGAAGTCCTGCACGAGCTGCCGGAGCCCGCCGCAGTGCGCGGCGATCGGCAGGACGCCGTTCCTGAGCGCGAGCATGAGCAGCTCGCCGCCGGGTTCGACCGGTCCGGGCAGGATCAAAAATTCCGAGGCCGAGAGGGCGAGATGGAAAAGAGGGGCGTCCACTTCGGGAAGGTTGGCGAACCGCCCGGCATGGCGCCGGACCGCGATTTCCAGAGCCCGGACATGCGCGGGCCCGACGGGCCCGAGAAGGAGGACCCGCACGTCATCCGAGGGCAGGCGGTCGAGCGTCTCGAGCAGGGCCCCGACCCCCGCGCCATGCGTGGCCGAGGAATCGGCGAGAAAAATGCGCCCGCCCGGCAACAGTCCGGCCCGGCGGCACAACCCGTCCCGCGCGGCGGCTTTTTCCGTGGCGGGAAACACCGGCCACGCGGACTCCCTCAAGCCGTCCGGGATGCCTTCGAGCTTGTCGCGTTGCTCCCGCAGCACGTTTTCGAGGCCGCATCCGAATTCCGGAGTCTGCATCTCGGCCACGTGGCGGCGACCGGGAAGGACGACCGCATCCGCAAACAATATCCCCGCCTTCAGGCAATTCATGCTCCCGAAAAATTCGAGCCCGCGCGCGGAGAAATATTCCCCCGGAAGATTTGTGAGCCCGAAATCGTAGCTCCAGAAATTCCCCTGATATTCGAGGCTGTGCGGCGTGAGCACCGTCACCGGCGGCAGGCGCTGGTCCTTCGCGAAAACGGGGAGCAGGGCCGTCTGCCAGCCGTGCGCGTGAACGACATCCGGAGCCGTCTTTTTCGCCAGCTCCAGGACGCATTTCGTGAAGAAGATGAAGCGCGCCGAGTTGTCCTGGTAGTCCCGTCCGTCCGCCCCATAGAGGCCGCTGCGGTCGAAAAATTCGTCACGCGCCACGAAGGAGACCCGCACGTCGCCCGGGGCCGTCGCCTCGAAAATTTCCGCGGGATGCCTTGCCTGGCCGACCGGAATCGTAAACCTCGTCTTCACCCGTCTGGCCTTGACCGACTTGTCCTCCCGGATGCAACGGTAATACGGCAGGACCACGGACACCTCGTGTCCCGCCTCGCGGACGTGGGCGGCCAAAGCCAGCATTTCGTCGGCAAAATCGCCGGTGCGGGCAAAAGGGGTCATCTCGCTCGCGGCCATCAATATCTTCATGCGCGCATTCTCCAACAGCCCGCCCTCCCGAGTCGAATGAATTTGGTGGCCGGCGGAGGGAAAGAGGTGGGCACGGCAACCGGGACGGTTGTCGAACGCACCGGTTACTGGAGTGTCGCCTCCAGCATTCTGGTGGCGGGGGCCGGGACGAAAGGGCTCACGTCTCCACCGAGCCGGGCGACTTCCTTGACGATGCGCGAGCTCAGGTAGGTATAGTCTTCCTTGGGCGTGAGGAAGACCGTTTCCAGGCGCGCCTCCAGCTTCCGGTTCATCAGCGCCATCTGGAACTCGAATTCGAAATCCGAGACCGCGCGGAGACCGCGGATCACGGTGAAAATCCCGCGGTCGCGCGCGAAGTCCACCAGGAGGCCTTTCAGCGGGACCACCTCGATGGCCGGGTTGTCGGCGGTGCTTTCCTCCAACATCTGGATCCGGTCCGCGACCGAAAAGAGCGGGTGTTTTCCCTCCCCGGTGGCCACGGCGACAACGACGGATTCAAAAAGATGGGTGGCCCGCGAAATGACGTCCAAGTGCCCGAAGGTGACCGGGTCAAAACTTCCGGGGTAGATGGCGCCGCGCGGTTTCATTCCCACTCGATGGTTGCCGGGGGTTTGCTCGAGACATCGTAGCAGATGCGGTTCACCCCGCCGACCTCGTTGATCAGGCGCGCGGAGATGCGTCCGAGGAGCTCGTGCGGCAGCCGGACCCAGTCGGCGGTCATCCCGTCATGGCTTTGGACGACCCTCAGGGCGATCGTGTAGTCGTAGGTCCGCTCGTCGCCCATGACCCCCACGGAGCGCACCGGAAGCAACACGGCGAACGACTGCCAGACCTTGTAATACCAGCCGGATTTTTTCATTTCCTCGATCACGATGGCGTCGGCGTCGCGGACGATGCGGAGGCGCTCGTCCGTGATGTCCCCGAGGATGCGGACGGCGAGGCCGGGGCCGGGGAACGGCTGGCGCTGCACGATTTCCTTCGAGAGGCCGAGCTCGGCTCCGACGCGGCGCACTTCGTCTTTGAACAACTGCCGGAGCGGCTCCACCAGCTCGAATTTCATCCGGTCGGGAAGCCCGCCGACATTGTGGTGGCTCTTGATGAGCGCCGCCGGGTTGCCGGAGATGGAAACGCTCTCGATGACATCCGGATACAGGGTTCCCTGCGCGAGGAAACGGTAGCTGCCGGGGGCGGATTTTTTCAGGTCGCGCGCGGCGGATTCGAAGACCTTGATGAACTCGTTGCCGATGATCTTGCGCTTGCGCTCGGGGTCGCTCACGCCCTTCAGTTTTCCCAGAAATTGCTTCGTCGCATCGACGGTCCGCATGCGGATTCGGAATTCTCCGGCGAACAGCTTTTCCACGGCTGCGGCCTCGTCCTTCCGGAGCAGGCCGTTGTCGACGAATATGCAGGTGAGCTGGTCGCCGACCGCCTTGTGGATCAGCGCGGCGGCGACGGAAGAGTCGACGCCCCCGCTCAGCCCGAGGATCACCTTCCCGTCACCGACCTGTTCGCGGATTTCGCGGCACGTCCGGTCGATGAAGGATCCCATCGTCCATGAGGCTTTCGCGCCGCAGATCCTGTGGACAAAATTGGCCAGGATTTCGTGTCCGCGCGGCGTGTGGACAACCTCGGGGTGGAATTGCAGGCCGAAGATTTTGCGTTTCGTGTCTCCGATCACGGCGTGCCGGGAGTTCTCCGTGCGGCCGAGGGCGCGGAATCCGGCGGGGAGCCTGGTGATCTTGTCGCCGTGGCTGTTCCAGACATCCAGCTCGGCGGGAAGCTCGTGGAAGAGCGCGCAACGGGGGTCGCCTTTCAATTTTCCCGGGCCGTATTCCCGGCGTTCGGAGCGCTCGACTTTTCCGCCCAGGCCGTGTGCGATCAACTGCATCCCGTAGCAGATGCCGAGCACCGGGACGCCGAGGGAGTAGATTTTCCTGTCCACCTGCGGAGCCTTCGCCGCGTAGACGCTCGCCGGACCTCCTGAGAGGATGATGCCGGAAGGCTTCAGGGCGCGGATGGCGGCGGCTTTGGTGTGGAATGGGACGATCTCGGAATAGACTTGGCACTCGCGGACCCGGCGGGCGATGACCTGGGTGTATTGGGACCCGAAATCGAGGATTAGGATTTTTTCTCCCGGCGGGGTGTGGTCGCTCATGGAATATGGGGTGCGCAGACCGGCGGCAAACGGCCCCCGGCCCGCAGATGAAACCCGGGATCAGCGGTAGTCGGAGCCGAAGGAATCGTGAGTCGGGTTGTTGGGCACGATCTGGCCTCTTCCCTGGATGCCGTTCTGGAATTGCTGTCCGACGCCGGATGCACTCGAGTCGGCAACCGAACAGGCACTCAGGGTGAAGATCAAAACCGCGCTGAAGAACAAGATGACGCCTTTCATCCGGCAGAGAATAATGATTTGTTCGGGTATGGCAAACATGATTCCACGGGAAACCCTGCTGGGATTTTACCGGCGGGGGGTGTTCCCGATGGCCGGGCCGGACGGGCTGCGCCTCTTTTCGCCGGACCCCCGGGGAATCCTGCCGATCGGGGAGTTTCATATCCCCCACGGGACGCGGCGGGCCTGGAAGGATATGGAATGGGAGCTCCGCGTGGACTCCTGCTTTCCGGAGGTCATGCTCGCGTGCGCGGAACGCGAGGAGACGTGGATCGACGAAACGATTTTCCGGAGTTACGTCGCCCTGCACGACGTCGGCCACGCCCACTCGGTCGAGATCTGGAGCCGGGGCCGGCTTGCGGGGGGGTTGTATGGGGTCCGGATCGGCGCGGCCTTTTTTGGGGAATCGATGTTTCATCGCGTCACGAACGCCTCCAAGATCGCGCTGTGCTGCCTGGTGGCCCTGCTGAAAAAAGGCGGCTTCCAGCTCCTGGACACCCAGTGGGTCACCCCCCACCTCGCGCGATTCGGTGCCGTGGAGATTCCGCGGCCTGTTTACCTGAGGATGCTGGCGTCCGCCATCGCCTCCCCCGCTGATTTCAGGGATGCGACATTGTCCCGCGACACGCTCGACGGCCTGCTCAAGTCCAGGAAGCACCCGCCAGGGGAACTGTCGTGGGTTTGACTTTCGCCCCGAGACGTCCAGTTTCCGGGGACCCGGCAGCTATTTCGGGGCTTCGGCCAAATGCGAGGCGGTCCGGGAAAAATTGATCGCCAGAGCGCCGAGGATGGCCACCGGCACAAAGACGACGCCTGTGCCGAGCCCCGCGAGCCCCGCGCTCCCGAGGATCGCTCCCGCCGCATACGACAGCCAGACGGTGCCCGCCCGCCGCACGTCGGCCAGAGCCGGCCCTCCGCCCTCGATGACCGCCCGGGCCGCCGCCCTGCCAAACATGTCCAGCACCCCGGTCACGTAGGTTGTCGGAAACGAAGAGCAACCCAGTTCCCGCAACGTCGCGTTTTGCAGGCCCATTGCCAGAAGGGCAGGAATCGCTGCCGGGAAGCCGCTGCCGGGACGGACCAGCAGGAAAAAAACCGATAGCAGGAAGGCCTCCGCCGCCAGCAGCACGGCGCAACGCCGGTAAGTCCGCGCCCCGAGAATCCAAAGATACCCGAGGAACAACCCGAAAACAAAAACCGGGACCGCCAGAAGATGTGGCAGGCCCTTCAGCCAGTCGCCTTGGCCGAACGCCGCCCCGAACGCTGCGGAGTTCCCGCTCATGTGGGCCACGAACAACCCGCCCAAGGTGAGAATGCCAACCGCATCGACGCTCCCGCCGACGCCCGCGAGCAGGAACGCCTCGCGCGGCGCGCGAAGCGCCGACACGCCCGCAGATTCCGCGCTTTTCATGGCGTCAATGTTAGCAGCCTGTCGGACTTTTCCAAGTCGTCAGGCTTGGGAAAGTCCGACAGGCTGCCAGCCCCGATCCGGAGGCGGGAGAGAGGTGCCCGAAGCCTCTCCCTCCCGGCATCCGCGTGACGGGGTGCCAAGCCCGGCTCAGAGCCCGTATTCTGCGGGGAGGAATTTCTCCGCGTCCGCGAGGGCGAGCTGGTCGGCGATGAAGTCGTCTTCTTTTTCCGGCAGCTCTCCGACGGTCTCTTCGAGGTTGTCGAGCCAGTTCTTCTCGCGTTCGATGATGTGGAGGCAGCCGGATTCGCTGCCCTCGCGCAGGACGGCGATGGATTCGAGGGCGGCGGCGCAGCCGGCGCGGTAGTGGTCCTTGGCGGAGACAATCGCCTTCGCGATGCGGACGATGTTTGCCGGGGTGAGGATGTAGGCCTGCGGGTCGAGGCCGGCATCCGAGCGGACGGTCCAGCGCTGGTAGGTGGCGACGCCTTCTTTGCCGTCCTTGATGGCCTCGTTCATCATGCGGGTGTCGTAGATGAGCTGTTCCATGTAGCAGGTCGGGGCCATGCCGCCGAGGAGCTTGATGTTCTGGACCGACTCGTTCGACCAGGTGTCGCACGTGGCGGCGGCGATGTTGCCGAGCGGGCTGAGGTGTGCGCAGGCCGAGGTTTTTCCTTCCATGGCCATCGGGAACCCGGTGATCGCCTTGAGGAACGGGTTCTCGTAGCCGCAGTCTTTGCCGGGCCCGACCGCGCCGCACTCGTAGGCCACCAGCGAGCGCACGGCGCTGACCGCGCGGACGACTGCGGCGAAGACGCGCGGGATCATCTTTTGTTCGGCGAGGACCATTGCGGTGTTGGCGAAACCGCAGGCGGTGTCGCCGGCCGCATGGACCCCGTGCCGTGCCGCGATCTCGCTGATCGTGCTCCAGAGATACTTCATGTCGCGCGCGCCGACGCAGCACTGGGAGAAGATGACGGCCGCGATGTCGCCGTTCACGAGCGCGTCATCGTGCAACTCCTTTCCGCCGACGGACTCGATGCTGAGGAGCTCGGCCCCCTCGGCGGCCGAGCTTTCGAAAAGCTGGATCATCCGGTCGAGGAAATACCCGCTGCGCATTTTCGGCGGACGCACGAATTCCCGGTTGTCGTTCGGGGTCATCCGGAGGACGGATTTCAACCCGAAGGCCGTCTCGTATTTCCGCATCGCGTCGAGGAGAATCCGCACGATGGAGAGGCCCCATTCGGGGAATTCGGTCATCGGGGGGAGCGTTTCGAACTCGATCACGACGCCGTTGGCCTCGAGGTCGGCGGCGCGGAGCAGGGCACCGTTGATGATCTCCTGGTAGTGTTCGAGCACGCGCGGCATGGTGTCCGCCGTGATTGTCATCGAAGGCAGGGTGAAATTGAGCTCCGGATAGACCTGCCCGCCGCCGATGACCATGCCGGAGCGTGTGGTCAGGGGTTTTGGGGTGGTTCCGAAGACGAGGGATTCGGGGTTGTCGATGGCGAGAGTTTTGTATTTCATGGTTTGTGAGCGGGGTGCCCCGCATGCCAGGACTCTAGGCTTCCGCCGCGCCGGAGTCTTTCAATCTGGTGTAAAAGTTTTGGATTTTCGTGCGGGTTTCCGCGTCTCGCATAACAGAAGAAACCACGGGTGGACGGGTAAACGCGATCCAGAAAACAGGCTTTTGCTCCGCCCCCGTCCGTGTCATTTCGAGACCACAAGCAGGCGGCGGAAGTCGCGCGGCGAACGTCCGGCGATCTGTTTGAAGCGGCGGGCGCAGCCGGGGCTGAGGACATCTATTCGTTGGTTTTAAATATATTGCATATTTACTCATGGGGGGAGGTGCTAAGTATTCGAGCGCGGGACGCCTCCCCGCAAACAACCCCCTCCAACCCCCTGGAATTTCACACGTCTGCTCACAAATCGCGGAAAAATTTTTTCAGGTCCTGGCGCAATCGGAGTTCTTCGTCCCGCTGGCCGGGATGGACATGGTGGCCCGCGCTGAGGACGAAGAGTTCTTTTTTGCCGCTCAGGGCATTGAAAATCGAGAACTGGCCGGCTGGCGCCACGGCAGGGTCGAACATCGCGCACGCGCAATGCACGGGGATATGCACGCGGCGAGCGGCCACGGCGGCATCATAGTAGGCCAGCACCCCGATCAGGGAAGGGCATTGCGGGAGAAATGCCTGAACGCTGGCGGCGCTTCCGACCGATGGCAGTCTGAGCCGGAGCGGGTGATTCCCGAATGATGGGACATGAAGGTGGGCGCGGGCGACACGTTGATCCGACGCAAGGGCCAAAACCCCGATTCCCCCGCCGAAACTCGAACCCGTGTAGCCGACGCGTCCCTCGCATTCCGGGAAGTGACTCAGCAGTGCCGAGACCGCCAGCCATGTGTCATCCACGCACCCGCCCAGCACATAGTCCTCACGGCTGTGAATGTGGTGCAGGACATGCCAGCGGGAGTCCGGCGATAGGCACGGATGCAGACTTTTTCCCAGTCCTCTCGCGCAAGGGAAAGCGAGCACCGCATTCTCATAGGGCAAATCAAAGTCCGGTTCCGTCCGACCTCCGTATCCGTGTCCGATCACCAGCGCCCGCACAGCACGGTTGTTCGCGGGCTGAAGCACCCAGCCCCGGATCAGAACCCCGTCGGTCGATTGATAGGCCCAGTCGAAAACCCGCCACCCGCTTTTTTCCCGGCCCGTGTCAATCATCTTTGAACCATGATCGATGCTCAGCGCACGGGCGTGCCGTCGTTGCCAGAACACGTCAAAATCCGCTGGTCCTTCGGGTGCCTGCACGCGAAACAATTCCTCCATCCGATAGCCATGCGTCGGATCAAAGGAATATCCATGCTCAAGAGAGCCTTCTACCCCAAAGCTCATGGGGACGCTTCCATCAGGAGCTTCCAAATCATTGAAAGATCTCATCCCTTCGGCAGCTTCCGGTGCCGCGCCGGAGAGCGTCCGGTGATTTTTTTGAAGAGTCGCGAAAAATAATAGAC